>Ga0075105_1000052_pt1 | contig 83608 bp, 80 predicted proteins | sample AntDeeMetag02WF5_FD_69800 | JGI IMG/M metagenome (GOLD analysis project Ga0075105, IMG submission 69800) | Saline lake microbial communities from Deep Lake, Antarctica - Antarctic Deep Lake Metagenome 02WF5 | ecosystem: Environmental > Aquatic > Non-marine Saline and Alkaline > Saline | place... | reverse complement strand
CGCCTGCTGCGCCCCGTAGGGCCCGGTATCTTGTCTCAGATACCGTCTCCGGGCTCTTGCTCTCACAACCCGTACCGATTATAGGCACGGTGGGCCGTTACCCCACCGTCTACCTAATCGACCGCAGCCGCATCCTGTGGCGCCGTAGCGTTTCCGGCTTCACCCATTCCAGGGGTGAAGCGTTATTGGGAATTAGCCTCAGTTTCCCGAGATTATTCCCGTCCACAGGGTAGCTTGGCCACGTGTTACTGAGCTTTCCGCTGCGGGTCTAAACCCGCACAACTAGCATGGCTAAATCGGACTCCGATAGCAATGGCCTCCGGCAGGATCAACCGGAATGTGCTGGGATAAACCCAGCGACCAGAACTAATAAGTCCTGGTTTGGCGGGAACACAAGGTGTGTTCCTAAGACCACGACACTCCGTCGTGGCCAGTTGGATGTCACCAAACCATCAAGGCTAACATCAGATTCCATCTGTACGGCGGACCGCAGGGGTGGAATCCTCATTCCTTCGGACCTGAACGTAGTTCGCAGACGGGTATAAACCCATCGAACCACACTCGGTCCGAGACGACGTTCGCATTACCTCCGACGCCCCATTATTACTTAAGGGCATCGAACCCAGCTCGTGAGAGCGAGTTCGTCGCCGAAACGGGGCAGAGGATCATGCGTCAATCGCCCGGGGGAACCGGGCGACCTCGTTGTCGTTCGCATTAATCCGAACGCCCCGTTATTACTTAAGGGCATCGAACCGGGCTCGCCAGAAGCGAGGCGGTCGACGCCGAACGGGTGCGGAGGCGTCAATCAGTGGCGTCGGGGTCACCGAGCCACCTCACGTCGTTCGCAATCTATCCGAGTGGTGGGTTACGTAAAACCCCGTCGAATCAGAGGCGCTTCGACACGCCACCGCATACCAGAAATTCGCTCGACAGCGTGGTGTCACGTGGGCGGAGGTCGGCCGGTCGTCCCGCGCGAGTGCGTGCGGTCGGGCCGAGTGGTACCCACGTGGCCCGAACTACTCGCGTCGGTGACTAAGCGCTTACGCGTCGCGAACGCGGACAAAATGTGTCTGCCGGGACCGGCGAACGCGCAGATTACTCCTCGATGTGCTCGATGCCCTGCTTGGATACGTTCGCCTTCGTGATGTCGCCAGGCATCCAGTCCGGCTTGTCGTCGGGAGCGTCTTCCTCCCACGCCCAGCCTTCGTAGATGTGGACTTTGTCCGTCCCCTTCTCGCGGAGACGGATATCCTCCCGGTCGGCCTCGTCCTCGCTGACGCCTGTGCCGTCGAGGCGACGGGCAGCCTTGAGGGCGGCCTGTCGTGGTGTGTTCCCACTGAAGACACTGGTTTCGTCACCGTTCGCCTCTCGTAGCGCGAAATTGCGCTTACCGTCCTCGCGTACCATGGTTTTCCTCCATGCCATGGCAACACAAGGCCCCATGATAAATATATCGGCGTTTGAGGCGATATATTTATGAGGTTTCCTCCGTGGTTCGGGGAAAGCGTCGGCCTACGGCCGTGATCTGGCTGGAACGCCCGCCGGAGGGGGGCGTCGCTCCCGTGGTCGAAAGAACTTAAGTATGGCCTGTGGCGAAGGACAACGTAGAAACCCGCGATGGTTCGCAAGAAGAAGCTCAGTCCGAGTGGCGCGAAAGGCGAGGACGGCGAGTATCACAACGCCCACGTCAACCTCCACGAGGACGAACTCTCCGTCGCCGGCCTCGGCATCGGCGACGAAGTGTTCGTTCGCGTCAGGGAGGACAAGATAATCATCCAGAAAGCCGACCCCGAGGACGTCGAGCACGACTTCTGAGCCGGATGTACGAGCTGCTGAAGCCGGCACTGCTTCGTCTCCCACCCGAGCGCGTTCACGACGCCACCATGGGACTGCTTCGCGTCGCCGAGCGCACAGGCATTCACCACGCGTACGCGAAGCAGTACACCGTCCACGATGAGCGACTCGCCGTCGATGCGTTCGGCCAGTCGTTCGCAAACCCGGTGGGCTTGGCCGCCGGCTTCGACAAGAACGCCGAGGCGCCGCGTGCACTCGTCGCGCTGGGCTTCGGTCACGTCGAGGTCGGCGCCGTGACGGCCGAGCGACAGCCGGGGAACCCACGGCCGCGGCTGTTCCGCCTCCCCGAGGACGAGGCGCTGGTCAACCGCATGGGGTTCAACAACCACGGCGCGGACGCTGTCGGCCGCCGCCTGGACGGGGCGACGCTCCCGGACGTCCCCCTCGGCGTGAACGTGGGGAAGTCGAAGGTCACGCCCCTGGAGGAGGCCCCCGAGGACTACCGCTACACGTACGAGCGCGTCGCAGACGCGGGAGACTACTTCGTGGTGAACGTCTCCAGCCCGAACACGCCCGGCCTCCGGGAACTCCAGAACCGGGAACAGCTGGCGGCGATTCTCGACGCGCTCCAGGACGCTGGCGCGGCGCCGCTGCTCGTGAAACTCTCCCCGGACCTCCACCGGGAGGCCGTGACGGACGCCATCGACCTGGTGAACGAACTCGGGTTGGACGGGATCGTCGCGACGAACACGACCACCGAACGTCCCGATTCCCTGCGGAGTCCGAACGCAGCGGAGGGCGGTGGCCTCTCCGGGAGACCGATTCGCGACCGTGCGACCGACCAGGTGCGCTTCGTCGCGGAGCGCACCGACCGGCCTGTCGTCGGCGTGGGCGGCGTCTTCACCGCCGAGGACGCCTACGAGAAGATCCGCGCGGGCGCCTCGGTCGTCCAGCTGTACACCGGTCTCGTCTACCGCGGGCCCTCGGTCGCACGGAGCATCAACGAGGGGCTGCTCGACTTGCTGGAGCGCGACGGCTTCGACTCCGTCGAGGACGCGGTCGGCGCAGACCTGTAGTCGCCACAGCATTTTTCGCGTTCGGTCGTGCGAGTACTGACTAGATGGCCGATTCGTTCGAGATTCGGGAGGCGGTGGCCGAGGACGCAGCCGCGATTCAAGCCGTCGCGCGTGCGTCATGGCACACGGCGTACGACGACCTGCTGGGCGAGGACACCGTCACCGAGTACGTGAACGCGTGGTTCGACCCCGAGAAGGTGGTCGCCGACGACGTCGAGCCGGCTGACCGGGACCTGTTCGTGGCCGAAGGGGCGGACGAAGTCATCGGGTTCGCGGAGACGACACTGGACGGCGACGAGACGGCGGTCCTCTACCGCATCTACGTTGCTCCCGACGCGCACGGCGACGGTGTCGGAACGGCGCTGCTGGAGCGCGCGGAGGCGGCGGCCGCTGAGCGTGGGAGGACCCGATTGCGGCTGTCGGTCGTGGCACCGAACGAGGACGCCGTCGCGTTCTACGAGGCACGGGGGTTCGAGCGCGTCGACACCGTTCGTGACGACGAGTTCGACTGCAACCGGTACCAGTACGAGAAGCGAATCGCGGCGTAGAGACGGTCGCAGTCAGCGCAGCGCGTCGAGTTCGAACTCGAAGCCGGCGACCGGCACCTCGACGTCGTGGTCGACGATGACCGCGGGGTGGAGTTCGCCGATGACCCCGACATTCTCACCGTCGACCACCACGCTCGCGGTGCGACCGTCGATGAACGAGGGGTGGTCGGTCGGCGGCGTCTCCAGGTCGACGTGGAACTCGTCGCAGAGCGCCTGCAGGCGTGCCTTCGCGTCCTCGTAGGAGGCGTCGTGGTCCGCGAGGGCGGCGGCGACGGTGCGGCGCTCGGCGACGCCTGTCTCCTCGCTGTCGTCGACGTGCGCGGCGAACCCGATCTCCGCGAGGTTCTGGGGGTACGACCGATGGGTGTTGTTCTCCAGCACGGTCGCGAGCGACGGCAGCGCCCACGTGCGGAGGATGGTGAAGTCCTCGCTGTACGGTTCGGAGATGGTCGCTGGTTCGGCGGCGCCGACGACGGAGTCGCCGGACCCGGGCGAGATCCGCATGCTCTCGAAGTTCTCGGCCTCGCTGGTCATGTTGAAGTTCAGGAGGTCCTCGAAGCCGGCGCCGACGAGGGCCTGGCGGGCGGCGGACTCGAGGCGCGACTCCTCGGTGCGGCCACCGATGGTGCTCACGTCGGGGTAGCGCGGGACGAGTTCGTTGAACCCGTACGCGCGGCCGACGTCGTCGACGACGTCCACCGGGTGGAGCACGTCGACGCGGTACGGCGGAATCTCGACGCGGTACTCCTCGCCAACCGGTTCGGCGTCCAGACCGGCGCGCTCCGCGAGGTCGACCACGTCGTCGGACGCGAGGTCGATGCCGAGCAGCGTCTCGATGCGGTCGTGGCCGACGCGCTTCTCCCGCACCTCGAAGTCCGGCCGGACGAGTTCCCGGTCGGGGTACTCGACGGTGACGTCCTCGACGGTGGCGCCGCGGGCGTCGAGCGCGTAGCAGACGATGGCGCACATCCGGTCGATGGTCCACTGGTCGGTGCCCGTCAGTTCCACGAACAGTTCGCGGGACTCGGTGGACACCTCCGTCCGGCGGCCGTTGATGACTGGCGGGAAGCTGAACAGCCCGATGTCGTCGTAGATGGCGGGGAACGACTCGTACTCGGCGAGCAGGTCGGCGTACTGCTCGCCGGTCGGGTGTTCCGTGAGCACCTCGCCGGGCGTGCGCTCGGCGTCGTCGTCGAGCGGGACGAACGTGTCCTCGTCCGGGCCGATGCCCGTGTACGTGATGGAGCGCTCGGGGCCGCCCTCGTCGGTCTGGGACTCGCCTTTCAGCATCGTCAGGTCGTGGATGCCGATGGCGCCCTTCGCGCGCTTGCGGCCCATCGTCGCGTGGAGCTTCTCCTGGAGCTGGATGAGGGAGTCGAGAGCGTCCTCGTCGAGGTCCACGCCGCGGACGACGGCGCCGGTGACGTACGGCCGTTCCTCGGGCACGTCTTCGACCTCGATGGTCCACTCGGCGCTGTTGGTGTCGGGGACGTAGACGCCCCGGGTGTCGCCGTAGTGGTAGCGGAGGCTGCGCGCGATGCCCTCCACGGAGAGGCGATCGAGGCGGTCGGCCTCGAACTCCAGTTTGAACTCGCCGTCCTCGGTCTCGCCCTCGTACTCGATGCCGAGGCCGAAGAGGTCGTCCTTGAGTTCGTCGTCGCTCTTCCCGGTGTGGCCGGTGAGCGTGCGGAGTTCGTCGGGGTCGACGTCGACGACGGGCATCAGTACACCACCTCCGCGTCCCGCAGGAATTCGAGGTCACACAGCGTCCCGTGGACGTCCCGGATGTCCTCGAAGCCAGTGACAAGCATCAGTAGTCGCTCGAGGGCGAGCCCCCACGCCATCACGTCGGCCTCCACACCCAGGGGTTCGAGCATCTCCGGCCGGAAGATGCCGGAGTTCCCGATCTCGATGAGTTCACCGGTCTCCGGGTGTCGGCCGAACAGTTCGAAGCTGGGCTCCGTGTAGGGGTTGTACGTCGGCTTGAATTCGAGGTCGGTGATACCGAACTGGCTGTAGAACTCCCGGAACGTCCCCATCAGGTCCCGAACCGAGAGGTCCTCGGCCATCACCCAGCCCTCGATCTGGAAGAACTCCAGGAGGTGGGTGGCGTCCAGCGTGTCGTTCCGGTAGGCCTTCTCGACGCTGAAGTAGCGCTGCGGGGGCTCGATATCCTCGCCGGCGACGCCGGAGAGGTAGCGAGCGGTGAGGCTCGTCGTGTGCCCGCGGAGCGCGAGCGCACGCGCGAAGTCCTCGTCCCACGGCGAGTGGTAGCCGTCGCCGTCCGGCCCGACGCCCTCGCGGTGTGCGCGCTCGACGCGGTCGACGAGGTCCGCGGGCAGGTCCTCGATCTTCTCGGGGTTCGACAGCGCGAAGCGGTCCCAGTGGTTGCGCGCCGGGTGGTCCTGGGGCATGAACAGACAGTCGTTGATGTAGAAGTCCGCGTCGACGTGCGGCCCTTCCATCTCCTGGAACCCCATCCCGACCAGCACTTCCTCGACGCGCTCGGCTGCCTGCCGGAGCACGTGGACCTTCCCCGGCGTGTGTTCGGCGGCGTCGGCCTCCACGTTGTAGTCGGCGAACTCGGCGTCCCGCCAGTCGCCCGACGCGAGCAGCTCGGGCGTGAGCTGGCCCACCGCGTCGCTGGCCTCGACGCCCGCCATCAGTTCCGTGACGCCCGCCTCGGTCAACTGGACGGAGCGGACGGTGCGCTCGCGGCGCACCACGAGGTCGCGGCGCTCGAGCTGGTCGAGCGGGGCGTCCCCGGGGACCGATTCGTCGTCGGCGAGCGCGCGGAGCGCCACTGCTTCGGCGTCGTCCTCGGGGTCGGCGCTCGGGTCTGCGGCGAGCGCGCCCGATTCGATGGCGCCGTACCCCTTCCGGGCGTAGTTCGAGAGCGCGATGTCCACCTGCGGGCCCTCGAGGCCCGACGCGCCGATGACCTGGCCCATCTGGACGGGTTCGTCGTCGGCGCCCGCGTCGAGGGCGGCCTCGTACAGGCGCACCTCGGGGAGGCCCGTGTCGGCGTACTCGCGGCCCTCGTCGGTCAGTTCGACCTCGTCGGCTGTCTCCTCGGTGACGTCCACGAGGCCGGCGTCCGCGAGTTCGAACGCCGCGCCCGTGACCGTCTCCGGCGGTTCACCGAGGTCAGCCGCGAGGTCGTCGATTCGTCGTGGCTCGTCGGCGCTCGCCGCTTCGAGCACCGCGGCCTGCTGTGCTGGCAGTTTCATTGTGCGTAGGCGTGTGTGGCAGTCAGTTATCCGTTCCGAACCGAGCCCGAACGGGCGGGTTCAGCCGCGGCGAGGTTCCCACCCCGCTGCGGCCTCCACCTACCCGCTCAGGCGAAGAAGAAGCCGAACCCCGGAGCAGCGGCTCGCTCGTGGGTCACACATCCGGCGTAGGGTTCGGACGCCATGTGCGAGAGCATGGCACGGCCGAGTAAAAGCGTTGTGTCACCCGGCGACTCCCGTGCATCAGCCTGTTCGCACCCAGTCAGCCGATGCCGGTCGGACAACTACCACGGATGGGACTGGAAGGGGCGGTCGTCTCGACGACGGCGGGCGATGCAAGCATGCGAGCGAAGCGAGCGCGCGCAGCGAGACCCCCGAGTCGAGACGACCGGGGCTTTCGAGGAAAATCCCAGGCGTGCACCGCAATGAGAGGTGAACGACCAGAACAGCCTACGGTCGCTGGGAGTCCAGCACGACGTCCAGGTCGTCGAGCACCTCGCGGGCTTCCTCGCGTTTCTCCTGGTGGTCGGCGAGGAACTCCTCCATCAGCTGGGCGGCCTCCTCCTTGCAGTCCCCACAGAGCCGTTCGCCGCCGACGCACTCGTCGTAGACGCGCTCGGCGAACTCGTCGTCGTCGCCAGCGAGCAGGTAGGCGTACAGTTCGTAGACGGGGCAGTCGTCGGCCTCGCCGCCGAGTTCTCGCTGCTTCTCCGCGGTCTCGCGGCCGCCCGTCGTCGCGGACTTCACCTTGTCGTAGCCCGCCTCGGGGTCGTCGAGCAGGCTGATGTGGCTCGCCGGAACCGAGGAGGACATCTTCCCGCCAGTGAGCCCGGTCATGAAGCGGTGGTAGACCGAGGACGGCGGCACGAAGCCGTAGCCGCCGTGGTCGACCTCGACCCCGAGCGCGAGGTCCTCGGCGGTCTCGTGGTCCATCTCGAAGGCGTCGACGTGCCCCTCGAAGACGCGCTTCTCGCCGGCGATCGCGTCGATGAGCGCCTCGAAGGCCTCGTCGGTGGCCTGCCGGTCGAAGAAGCGCACGCGGGGGCGCAGCGGCTCCATCCCGGCGTTCTCCAGTTTCTCGACGACCGAGTCGACCGTCTCACCGTCGAACTCCCCCGCCACCGCGCTGTCGCGGAGCCAGTCGGCGGCCTCCGTGCAGCGCGGCGAGTCGGCGTCCTCGGCGTACTGCTCGCGGGCGTCGTAGGCGGCGGCGACCAGCGGGCGCTCGTCGTCGTCGAACGCGACGCTCGCGTACGCCTCGGTCACCTTGAAAAATCGCGTGCGCTCCGCGATGTCGCGGGCGAGGCGCATGTGGGGGTCCTGGTCGGGGCCGACCGGGATGACCGTGGGTTTCGGCTCGCTGAGTTGCGGGTAGAGGATGTCCGCCATCTGGGTGACGACGCTCTGCATGTGGGAGACGTCAGTCTCGCCGTCGAAGCCGTAGATGGCCTCGAACTCCGAGAAGTTCGCCTCCGCACCGAGTTCGAACGCGAGGTCCTGAAGTTCGCGGTTCGCGGACTGCCGGTAGAGCGTTCCCTCGTCGGCGTCGAAACCGAGCGCGAGGAGCGAGAGGAGGTAGTCCTCGGCGTGGTCGTCGATCTCGTCCCACGTCAGTCCGCGGGCGGCGTGGGCCTCGAGGTCCGCGATGAGCGCGTAGGTGTCGGCGCCCTGCTGCTGGTGCCAGATGAGCTCGTCGAACACCATCTTGTGGCCGATGTGGGGGTCGCCCGTCGGCATGAACCCGGAGAGCGCGGCGAACGGCTCGTCGTCGCGCATCGCCTCCAGAACGGGGCGGTAGTCGCGGTGGCCGAAGATGATGGCCCGCCGCATCAGGAAGTGGGGGTCGGGCACCTCGTCGATGACGTCCTCGAATGACTCGATGCCGAACTCCTCGAAGAGCTTGCGGTAGTCGGAGACCGTCGAGGAGCCCCACGGGTCGAGCGCGACGCTGTCCGCGCCCGGCGCGGCCTCGCCGGCGTCCGTGTCGTCGTCTGTGTCAGTCATAGTATCAGGGAGTGAGTCGGCTCACGGCGAGCCACCGAATCGTGTCCTCACTGGCGGACTCCAGCGCAAAAACCATTCGCTTCCGGACCCCGTGGGCGAGGCGCACGTCCAGGGAGAGGTCCCGCGGCGCGAACTCGTGGTCGGCGGGCAGCGTCCGCACGAGCAGCTCGGAGTGCCCGAGTTCGTCGACGGACTCGACGTCAGCGTAGACGCGGAAGTCGGCGCCGAACTTGAAGCCGGTCTTGGGCACCATACCGCGGTCCCGGAACGCGCGGTAGACGCGGAGGCGGCGGTCGAAGCGCTCGCCCTCGACGGCCCGCCCGCGCTCGACAATCTGCTCGACGCCCGCGCCGTCCCCGAGGACGAGCGCGCCCGACGCAGCGAGGTAGGCGGCCTCGAGCAGCGATAGCTGGAGCGCGTCGTACTCCGCGGCGCGCCCACCGAGGGGCTGGCCGTAGAACCCCCGGTCGTGGAGTTCCGCTGGCGGGTCCCAGACGAGCACGCGGGTCTCCAGCAGCACGCCCTCGACGTCGGTCGGCGGGTCGAACTCCGTCTCGCCCGCCGGCTCGGTCGCCGCCACGTCGAGGTACGTTATCTCGCTCTCCTCGTCGACCACCGCGAGCACGACGTCCGCGAGGCCCGCACTCGGGACGACGGTGCGCTCGTCAACCACGCGGACGCGGTGTTTCACCTCGCCGTCGTCCGGCCCCTTCCCGCGGGGGAACACGACGAAGTCGCCGTCGCCGGGGTCGTGCCACCACGGTTCGCGGTCGGGCGCGAGGTAGAACCCGCGGTCCCGGAGGTCCGCGTAGACGAGGAAGCGCGCACCGAACCCGGGTTCGCGGTCGGCGAGGAACGTCCGGAAGTCCATCCCGTCGATCGACGCCAGGTCGCCCCGGAACAGCAGATGAGCGGCCTCGACGTTGGACAGCGCGACGTCGTTGCCGTCGAGCGGGTGGCCGTAGCCGCGCGCGTCGTGGAAGCGCTGGCGAGCGTCGCCCCCCACCCTGACGCCGTCGTCGGTCGTCTGTCCATCCATGTCACGAGGTGGCGCCCCGTCCGGCATAGGCGCGTCGGTCGCGGCCGCAGTGTCGAACGTTAGGGCGGAGACATTTCCCGGCGGAACACGATTGTGAGGGCATGAAGTTCGAGTCTCCGGAAGGAACGCGGACGGTCCTCTGGGTCGTCGTCGTCCTAGTGCTCGCGCTGTTGCTGTGGCAGGGGCTGCGGACCGTCCTCGGGGCGTTCGCCTTTGGGCTGTTCATCTACTACGCGACGCGGCGACTCGAGCGCCACCTCGAAGACATCTTCGACCACGCCTCCGTGGCGACGTTCCTCACCCTGCTGGCGTTCGTCGTCCCGGCGCTTCTCGTGGCCGCCTACGCGGCGGCGGTGGCGCTCGGCGAACTGGCGACCCTCTCGAACGGCGGGTTCCCGTGGCTGTCCGAGGCCCTCGATGCGGCCAACATCGAGGACCCCCAGGCGTTCTACGAGTCGATACGCGCGGACCCGGTGAGCGCGCTCGACGAGCGCACGAGACAGCTGCTCATCGCCGCGCTGGGGTCGGCGGGCGTCATCGCCGGCGAGACGTTCGCCGTCGTCGTCCGCGTCTTCCTGGCGTTCGCGTTCGCGTTCTACCTCCTGCGGGACGACTACCGACTCGGCGACTGGGTCCGGGAGACGTTCGGCCGGGACAGCGAGGCCGTGACGGTCCTCGAGCGGGCGGACGACGACCTGGAGACGGTGTTCGTGGGGAACGTCATCACCATCGGCGTCGTCGGCGTGCTCGCCATCACCACCTACCTCGTGCTGGACTTCCTCGCGCCCGCGGGAACGGGCGTCCCCTACCCGTTCCTGTTCGGGATGCTCACGGGGCTGGCGACGCTCGTCCCCGCCATCGGCATTCAGATCGTCTACTACCCGCTGGCGGGCGCCATCTTCGTGCTCGCCTGGACCTCGAACGGGCCGCTGTGGTTCGCGCCCGTCTTCCTCGTCGTGTCGGCGCTCATCGTCGACGTGCTCCCGGACCTCGTGCTCCGGCCGTACCTCTCCTCGGGGCGCCTCCACATGGGACTCATCATGTTCGCGTACGTCCTCGGCGCGCTCACCTTCGGGTGGGCGGGCGTGTTCCTCGGCCCCATCCTGCTCGTCGTCGCGCTCAACGTCGGCGAGGAGGTGGTCCCCGACCTCGTCGAGGCCGCCCAGGTGCGGCGGTGACGCGGGGTTCGCGCCTCGCGGTCGAGCTCACGCCGACTGCAGCGCCGCCGTGCACTCGGCGTCGAGACACCGCGAGCCGTCGCCGGTGTCGAACGCGGGGAGGCCACAATCACACGCCCCGTCTGCGCTGCCCCGCGGGAGGCGGTGGCGCTCGCCGCAGTCCTCGCAGACGGCGTGGAGGCCGCGGTTCGTCTCGATACCGAGTGGCTCGCCGCAGCGGCAGGTCCACTCGCCGTCGACGACCTCCCTGACCGCGGCCGCGATGGGACGGCAGTCCCGGTCGAGACAGGCCGTCACCTCGACGCCGCGGGCCACGCGCAGCAGGGGGAGCCCGCAGTCCGGACAGGTCTCGCCGGTGACGGCGGCGTCCCGGGGGATGGGGTAGTCCGCGCGGCAGTCCACGCAGACCACGCGGCCGCCGTCCCGGACGAGCGTGCCCTCGCACTCACAGGACCCGACGGGCGGGCCGGCGGGCGAGGCGGGGTAGTGGGCGTCGCCGTGTTCGGTCGCGCTCTCGACGACGAGGCGCTCGTCGCCGTCGGCGGCGTCGAGGCGGAACCCGCGGGCGTCGCGGGTGTAGCGGACGACGCCCGGGCGAGTGAGCCAGGCCGCCGGCTGGTAGCCGTCGGCGTCGTGGACGAGGACGGTGTCGTCGGGTTTCACGATGACGACCACGTCGCCGCGGAGGTTGCGTTCCGTCTCGCCGCCCACTTCGTAGCGCACGGCACACTCGCCTGCGAGCACGCGGATGGCGTCCTGCATGGGCCGGGTTGGTCGCGCTCTCGTACTTGAACTTCGGGCCCACGACGGGTTACTGCCCCGACGCTTTTCCAGCGGTAGACCCAATTAGAACCATGGACCTCCCGCGAGAGGAGTCGTGGCGCACCGTCGGCTGGATCCTCGTCATTCTCGCCCTGGTCTTCTTCCTCGTCACTGTGGTCGAGCCGGTGTTCGGGGCGCTCGTCTTCGCCGTCTGGGTGTACTACGCGATGCGGCAGGTGTACGCCTGGCTGGAGGACCGAACCGAGCACCCCAACGTCGCGGTCACGGCCACCCTGCTGGTGGTGTTGCTCCCGGTGTTGCTCATCGTCGGCTACGCGGCGTGGACCGCGTTCAAGGAGATCAGCGACATCCTCACGCACGCGCAACTGGAGCAGTACAGGCCGCTGTTGCAGCCGTACATCGACCTGGCGCAGTCCAGTCCAGAGGCCCTCTTCGAGCGGATACGGCAGAACCCACAGGAGGTGTTCGACCAGCAGCTCCGGAACCTGTTGTCCGGGGCGCTCGGCCGGGTCACGACCGCCGCTGGCCTCGTGTTCTTCATCGGCGTCCGGGTGTTCCTGATGCTGGTGTTCCTCTTCTACCTGCTGCGCGACGACCACAAACTGGCCGGCTGGTTCCGGGAGAGCGTCGGCGAGGACGCCCTCGTGGTGTCCGTCCTAGAGGACGCCGACGACCACCTCGAGACCCTCTTCGTCGGGAACTTCATCAGCATCGTGGCCCTGGGCACGATAGCGCTCGTCGTCTACAACGGCATGGACCTCATCGCCCCCCAGGACGTCTCCGTGCCGTACCCCTTCCTGCTCGGTCTCCTCACCGGCGTCGGCACCATCGTTCCCGGCATCGGTATCAAGGTCGTCTACTACCCGCTGGCGGCGTACCTCTTCGTCGTCACGTACTTCACCGGCGGTCCACTCTGGTTCCCAATCACCTTCCTCGTGCTCACGCAGGTGCTCGTCGACATCGTCCCCGACATCTTCCTGCGGTCGTACTTCTCCGCGGGCGACCTGAACATGGGGCTGGTGATGCTCGCGTACGTCATCGGGTCCATCGCCTTCGGCTGGTGGGGCGTCTTCTTCGGACCCATCATGCTCATCGTCGTCGTCGTCGTCAGCCGGCAGGTGTTCCCGGTCGTCGCCAAGGAGTTCCGGTCGTAGCGGTGAGCGACGGCCGCCCTACTCGACGCGCACGGTACGCGTGTCTGTGACGGGGAGCAGCGGTAATTCCGAGAAGGAGACGGTTACCTCGAACTCGAGGGCGTCTGCGTTCGCCCCGAAGACGCCGACGGGCGCGCGCAGCGCGTCGTCGAGGTAGCCCGAGCGCTCGGTCATCTCGACGCCGTTGACGGTGACGCGGACGCCCGCGGCCGCGCCGCCGCCGCTGTTGCGCACGACAACCTCGCACATCTCGTTCTCGCCGACGGCGATGCTGTCGGGGAAGTCCCCCCAGTCCACCGTGACAGCGGGCATCCCCCTGGCCTGCTCGTAGACGCTCTCGGCGACGCCGGCGGAGAGGCCCGCGTCCACGAGGCCGTCGACGCCCGCCTCGCAGACGTCCGCGGGGGTGTCGATGCCCTCGTCGTGGAGTTTGTGCGCGCGGCCGGCGGCCACCCCGTCGAGGGCGGTGAGGCCCACCGCGACCTCTGGCACGCCGTTGTCGATGCGGGCCTCGAGGCGGGCCGCGACGTTCGCGCCGTGGGGGTCGTCGTAGCGCTCGAAGAACGCGCCGAGCGCGGCGAGCAGGCGAAGCGCGTTCTGCCGGATGACCCAGGCGTCCGAGCGCAGTTCGCCCGGGACGCTGCCGTCCATGCTCCCGCGCAGGATGGCGTACACCTTTCGCGGGCCGGACTCCATCTCCTCGCCCGTGGCGCCCAGTACACGGTCGATGGCGTCGCGCTCGGACTGTCTCGCACTCACACTGTCGAACTCGCCAGCGTTGGCGACGGCGCGCAAGATACTGTCGGCGTCCGCCGCCTCGTCGGCGACCTCGCGGAACTCGCGGGCGGTGTCGAGGCGGAGGTAGTACGTCGAGGCGAGCACGCCGAGTCGCGTGGCCGACAGGCCGAGGTCCTCGTCGGTCTCGACGAACCCGTCCGCGACGAGCGAGTCGAGGGTGTCCCGGACGCGCTCCCGGAGATTCGGGAAGTCGTACTGCTCCGGCGCGGACTGCGCGCGCTGGTAGTAGAACGTGGTCTCCAGCCAGTCCATCACGTCGCCGAGGCCGCGGATGGTGCCCATCGCTATCTCGGCGTTGAGGTGTTCCGCGAGGCTGCCCGCGAGGCGGGACTCGATCTCCTTGCCCTCCTCGAGGAGCGCGCGGTACTTGTCGGCGTCAGAGTCGTCACAGACCACCCAGCCGTAGCCGACGTCGTCGTAGCCGGGGCGGCCCGCCCGTCCGAGCATCTGGAGGACGTCGAGCGGGCTCATGTCCACCTCGCCCTCCAGGGGGTCGTGGAGCTTCGTGTCCCGGATGACGACGCACCTGGCGGGGAGGTTCACGCCCCACGCGAGCGTCGACGTCGAGAAGAGGACGCGTATCTTCCCCTCGCGGAACCACCGCTCGACGAGGTTCTTGTCGTGGGTCGAGAGGCCGGCGTGGTGGAACGCGACGCCGTCGAGCACGCTCTTCCGGAGCGTCGAGTTGTCGAGGTCCTCGGCCTCGGTGTGGAACTCGTAGTCCCCACGGGAGCTGACCGGGATGTCGCGCTCGCCGATCTCGTCCCTGGTCTTCTTCGCCGCCTGTACGGTGTCCTGCCGCGAGGAGACGAAGACGAGCGCCTGCCCGTCCTCACGGAGGTGTGGCTCCGCGAGGTCCAGGGCGGTGAACAGCCGGCGGTATTTGTCCGCGAACGGGTTGTCGCCGTGGGTGTACGTCCGTACGCCCGCGTGCAGGTCCACGGGGCGGTACTCGTCGCCGAACTCGAAGGTGGTCTCGGGGGTGGCGTCGAGCCACGCCGCGACGTCGCCGATGTTCGGCATCGTCGCCGACAGCGCGACCACGCGCGGGTCGCAGAGCCGGCGGAGCCGCGAGACCACGACCTCCAGGACGCTCCCGCGCTTCTCCGAGTCCAGCAGGTGAACCTCGTCGATGACCACGCAGTCGACGTCCGTCACGAACGAGTAGCGCGGCGAGTCGTGTTTCCGGGTCGCGGAGTCGGCCTTCTCCGGTGTCATCACGAGAACGTCCGCGCGTTCGGCGCGCCGCGGGTTCAGGTCGCGCTCGCCCGTGACGACGTACACCGAGTAGCCGAGTTCCTCGAAGCGGTCCCACTCCGCCTCCTTCTCGTTGGTGAGCGCGCGCAGCGGCGCGACGAACAGCGCCGTGCCGCCGGCCTCGAGGGTCTGGCAGATGGCGAGTTCCGCGAGCGCGGTCTTCCCCGAACCGGTGGGCGCCGACGCCACGACGTTGGCGTCCGACTCCAGCAGCGCGGGGACCGCCTCGCGTTGCATCTCGTTGAACTCGTCGAAGGGGAACGCCTCGGCGAACTGTGGAACGACCTCGGCAACCTCCATCAGGGCGTGGGAAGAGGGCCGCTCGGATAGGCGTTTCTAGTGCGCCGCGTGGCCGACCGTAGGGAGGCCACGTTCCGAGCGAGCGGTGAACGAAGTGAACCGCGAGCCGCGCTGTCCGACGACTGGAGGACAACGGAACGCTCGAACGGCGACAGCGAACTGGTCAGTCCGCCGCGGCCGTCGACGCTGCCCGCTCCAGCAGACCTTGGTCCGTCGAGTACCAGAAGTAGAGACCGAGGCCGAGGGCCGCCGCGACGTTCGATATCGTGACGCCCCAGAACGCCGCGAGCACGCCGTAGTTGAAGACGAACACGCCGGCCGCCGCGATGGGGAGGCGAACGGCCCAGTACTGGACGAGCGTCGCGTACATGCTGACGCTCGTTCGACTCGCGCCGTTGAACCCGGATTCGAGCGTGTAGATGGCGCCGAGCGCCCAGTAGCCGACCGCGAGAATCTGGAGGTAGTCGACGGTGAGACCGAACGCCTCCTCGCCGAGGGCGGGGGCGAACGTCTCCGCGATGAGCGTGGGGAACAGCCACTGCAGGACGCCGAGTCCGAGCAGCGCGACGACCACGAACCCGGTGCTGAGCCACGTCGCCCGGCTCGCACGACCGGGCCGGTCGGCGCCGAGGTTCTGGCCGACAACCGTGGTGGCGGCACCGGCGAGGCCACCCGCGGGCACGAACGCGAGCGTCGCGAGCTGGGCGCCGACGTTGTAGGCGGCGAGCGCTGCCGTCGACCCGGCGATGGAGATGATAGCGACCATGCCGAGGCGGGCGGCCTGCCGGCCGACGCTCTGCATCGCGACCGGGGCGCCGACCGAGAGGATGTCCCGAAGGACGTCCGCCCTGACGGCCAGCGCGTCACGCGAGACGGAGAACTGGCGGCGGCCGCTCGCCGCGATGGCGACGGCGAGCACCGCGCTGACCGTGAGACCGGTGACGCTGGCGACGGCGGCGCCGAACACCCCCCACTCGGGGAACGGTCCGTAGCCGAAGATGAGGAGCGGGTCGAGGACGACGTTGACGACGATGCTCGTGGCGTTCAGCGCGAACGCCGTTCCCGAGTCCCCCCAGCCGATGAACCCGCCTTCAAGGCCGTCGCTGACGGCCATCGGCACGTAGGCGAAGACGTACGTCGAGAGGTACGTGACCGCGTACGCGTAGGTCTCTCCGTCCGCGCCGAGCAGGTCGACGACCGACGGCGCAGCGAGGACCGTCGCGCCCGCAATCACGAGTGCGACCAGTGGGCCGAGGAGCGCCGCCTGGACGGGGATGCGGGTGGCGCGCCGGCGTTCGTCCGCGCCGACGCTCTGAGAGGTCAGTATCTGGCCACCCTTGTAGACGAGCAGTACGGGCAGGACGAGGAGGCCGGTCACCGGGATGACCAGGCCGACCGCGGCGACGGCCGACTCGTTCAGTCTGCCGAGCCAGAAGATGTCCACGACCGAACCGAGGGCGACGACGACCTGCTGGGCCACCAGGGGAGCGGCGAGGATGGCGAGCGCCCGCGACAGCGACCCCTCGGTGATCTCCTCGCTCGAAACGTCGAACATTATTTCTAGCGTTCGGAGATTAATACACTCCCCCTCCTATTTAACATATGGGATGGAGGTCGACCGAACAGAGGTGTCCCAATCCGCATCGTTTTAGCAGTGGCCGCCAAACGGGTGGGTATGAGCGGTCGGCGCAAGCCGGACTGGCTGAAGATGCGGCCGCCGTCCGGCGAACGGTTCACCGACATCAAGGAGACGCTCCGGGAGCACGACCTCCACACGGTCTGCGAGGAGGCGTCCTGTCCGAACCTCGGGGAGTGCTGGAGCGGCCGCAACGGCCCGGGCACCGCGACGTTCATGCTGATGGGCCACCGGTGCTCGCGGGGCTGCAACTTCTGCGACGTGGAAACCGGCGGCATGGAACCCCTGGACCCCGACGAACCCGCGAACGTCGCGGAATCCGTCGCGAAAATCGGGCTGGATTACGTCGTGCTCACGTCGGTGGACCGCGACGACCTCGACGACCAGGGCGCCGGCCACTTCGCCCAGACCATCCGGGAGATCAAGGACCGGGACCCCGGCATCCTCGTCGAGGTCCTCATCCCGGACTTCCAGGGCGAGGAGCGACTCGTCCGGAAGATCATCGACGCCGGCCCGGACGTCATCGCGCACAACGTCGAGACCGTCGAGCGCCGCCAGTTTCCGGTGCGGGACCGCCGCGCGGGCTACGAGCAGTCCCTCTCGGTGCTCGACCAGGTGGACCGCGAGTCCGACATCTACACGAAGACCAGCCTGATGCTCGGCGTCGGCGAGTACGACCACGAGGTGTACCAGACGCTCGGCGACCTCCGCGAGGTGGGCGTCGACGTGGTGACCCTCGGCCAGTATCTCCAGCCGTCGCGCACCCACCTCGACGTCGCGGACTACGTCCACCCCCAGAAGTTCGAGACGTGGCGCCGCGTCGCCGAGGCGGAGTTCGACTTCCTCTACTGTGCCTCCGGCCCGATGGTGCGGTCGTCGTACAAGGCCGGCGAACTGTTCGTCGACGCCGTGCTCCGGGAGGGCAAGAGCGTGGAGGCCGCCCGGGAGGAGGCGCGGCGACGGAGCGCGTCCGACTAGGCGCGTGGACGAGCGCAGCGAGTCCACGAACTGAACGAACGGTGAACGTACGTGAGCCGTGAGGCACGCGGCCGAGTGGAACGAGGCCGCGGAACGAACGAGCGCGGAGCAATGCACGAGTCGCGTGGACGCCGACTAGGGCCAGCCGACTGAACGTGCGTCCAGCTAACGGACACCCCCAGAACAGTTTATTCTATTTCGTCCAGTATACCCGATTTTGCCGTTCGTTCGTCCACCTATAAGGCAGCGTGGTGGACGCTAGTAACGAAAATCTACGCCTGAGCAGTGCTCCGAAGCGGACGTTACGAAAACCATATGGTCGCACGGGTTGACCTTGCGAACATGTCAGGACGGGGGTACCCGTGACTGAGACCGTTCACCGAGCGCCCGACGACATGGTTCGGGTGATCGACGAGAACGGCGAGGTCGTCGACGACGCGGAGGTGCCGGACCTCACGGACGACGAGCTCGTCGAGATGTATCGCAACATGAAACTGGCGAGACGGTTCGACGAGCGTGCCGTCAGCCTCCAGCGCCAGGGCCGCATCGGGACCTACCCACCGCTCTCCGGCCAGGAGGGCGCCCAGATTGGCTCCGCGATGGCGCTCGCCGAGGACGACTGGACCGTCCCGAGTTACCGCGAACACGGCGCGGGGCTGGTTCGCGGGCTGCCACTGAAGCAGACGCTGCTGTTCTGGATGGGCCACGAGGCGGGCAACCGCATCCCCGAGGACGCGAACATCTTCACCGTCGCGGTGCCCATCGCCTCCCAGATTCCCCACGCCACGGGACTGGCGTGGGCGTCGAAGCTCCGCGACGAGCAGGACAAGGCGTTCCTCTGTTACTTCGGCGACGGTGCGACCAGCGAGGGCGACTTCCACGAGGGACTGAACTTCGCGGGCGTCTTCGACACGCCGAACGTCTTCTTCTGCAACAACAACCAGTGGGCCATCTCGGTGCCGCGGGAGCGACAGACGGCCTCTAAGACGCTCGCCCAGAAGGCTCAGGCGTACGGCTTCGAGGGCGTGCAGGTCGACGGGATGGACCCGCTCGCGGTGTACAAGGTGACGAAAGCTGCCGTCGAGAAGGCCAAGGACCCCGAGGAGGGCGACCTTCGCCCAACGCTCATCGAGGCGGTGCAGTACCGCTTCGGCGCGCACACCACGGCGGACGACCCGTCGGTCTACCGGGACGAGGAGGAGGTCGAGAAGTGGCTCGCGAAGGACCCGCTCCCGCGCATGGAGAAGTTCCTGAAGCGCACCGACCGACTCACCGACGAGGACGTCGAGCAGATAGAGGCGGACATCGAGGACGACGTCGCGGACGCCATCGCGGCGGCCGAGGAGACGCCGCGACCGGACCCCGTAGAGATGTTCCAGAACGTCTACGCGGAGATGCCCAAGCGTCTCGAACAGCAACTCGAGTGGTTCCAGTCCATTCGGGACGAACACGGCGACGACGCGCTACTGGAGGACTAAGATGAGTGAGAACCTGACCCTAGTGCAGGCGGTACGGGACGGCCTCCGCGACGAGATGGCCGAAGACGACGACGTGCTCGTGATGGGCGAGGACGTCGGGAAGAACGGCGGCGTGTTCCGCGCGACCGAGGGACTCTACGACGAGTTCGGCGGGGAGCGCGTCATCGACACGCCGCTGGCGGAGTCCGGCATCATCGGCACGGCCATCGGGATGGCTGCCTACGGCCTGAAGCCGGTGCCCGAGATCCAGTTCTCCGGGTTCATGTACCCGGGCTTCGACCAGATCGTGAGCCACATGGCCCGCCTCCGGACGCGGAGCCGCGGCCGGTACACGTGTCCGATGGTGCTGCGCGCCCCGATGGGCGGCGGCATCCGCGCGCCGGAACACCACTCCGAGTCCAAGGAGGCGTTCTACGTCCACGAGGCCGGCCTGAAGGTCGCGATGCCGAGCACGCCCCACGACGCGAAGGGAATGCTCATCTCGGCCATCCGCTCGCCGGACCCGGTCATCTTCCTGGAGCCGAAGAAGATCTACCGCGCCTTCCGCGAGGAGGTGCCCGACGACACCTACGAGGTGCCGCTGGGTGAAGCCGCGGTGCGCCGTGAGGGCACCGACGTCTCGGTGTTCACGTGGGGCGCCATGACGCGCCCGACCATCGAGGCCGCCAAGAACCTCGACGGCGAGATAGACGTCGAGGTCGTCGACCTCCGGACGCTCAGCCCGCTCGACATCGACACGGTCGTCGAGTCGTTCAAGAAGACGGGCCGAGCGGCCATCGTCCACGAGGCGCCCCAGACCGCGGGCGTCGGCGCGGAGGTCACCGCGACCATCCAGGAGGAGGCGCTGCTGTACCAGGAGGCACCGGTCGAGCGCATCACCGGCTTCGACGTTCCGTTCCCGCTGGCCGCGCTCGAAGACTACTACCTGCCGGAGCCCGAGCGCATCGAGTCGGGCATCCGAGACGCGTTCGATTTCTGAGATGCCACGAGAATTCAAACTCCCGGACGTCGGCGAGGGTGTCGCGGAGGGCGAGATCGTCAGCTGGCTCGTCTCCGAGGGCGACACCGTCACCGAGGACCAGCCGGTCGCCGAGGTCGAGACCGACAAGGCAGTCGTCGAGGTCCCGTCGCCCGTGAACGGCACGGTGAAGCAGATCCACTTCGACGCCGGCGACGTCGTCCCCGTCGGGGACGTCATCGTCACCTTCGACGTCGAGGGCGAAACCGCGGAACCGGCCGAGGAGACGGCCGACGCCGAGTCGGAACCCGCGGACGAAGCGGAGAGCGAGAGCAAGTCCGCCACGTCGAAGGCCGAGTCGCGGACGTTCGCGCCGCCGAGTGTGCGCCGACTCGCACGCGAACTCGGCGTCGACCTCGATTCGGTCGAGGGGACCGGGCCGTCCGGTCGCGTCACCGAGGGCGACGTGCGCGCGGCCGCCGAGGGTGGCGAATCCGAGGCCACCGACGCGTCGACCGAACCCGCCGAAACCACGCAGACGACGCAGGCCGCGGAGCCGTCGACACAGCCGGCGGCGACGGGCCGCCAGGAGGCCGCCGGACGGGACCGCACGCTCGCGGCGCCCGCGACCCGCGGCCTCGCCCGCGAACTCGGCGTGAACATCGACGACGTGCCGGCTGTCGAGCAGCGCGACGGCGAGGCGTTCGTCACCGCCGAGGCCGTCCAGCAGTACGCCGAGGGCGGCCAGGCAGCGCAGGCCGGGGCTACCGGCGGCGCGGCCCGCCAGTACGCCGAGGGCGGCGAGACGACGGAACCCTACCGCGGCATCCGCCGCACCATCGGCAAGCAGATGGCCGAGTCGAAGTACACGGCCCCGCACGTCACCCACCACGACACCGCGCCCATCGACGCGCTCGTCGAGACGCGCGCGAAACTGAAGGAGCGCGCCGCCGAGAAGGACGTGAAGCTGACGTACATGCCGTTCGTGATGAAGGCCATCGTCGCAGCGCTGCAGGAGTTCCCCATCCTGAACTCCGAACTCCGCGAGGAAGACGAGGAGATCGCCATCAAGCAGGACTACAACGTCGGCATCGCGGTGGCGACGGACGCCGGCCTGATGGTGCCCGTCGTGAAGCACGTCGACCAGAAGTCGATGCTCCAGGTGGCCAGCGAGGTGAACGAACTCGCACAGAAGGCGCGTGACCGCTCCATCTCCCGCGAGGAGATGCAGGGCGGCACGTTCACGGTCACGAACTTCGGCGCCATCGGCGGGGAGTACGCCACGCCCATCATCAACTACCCGGAGACGGCCATCATGGGGCTGGGCGCCATCGACGAGCGCCCGGTCGCCGAGGACGGCGAGGTGCGGGCGGCGATGACGCTCCCGCTGTCGCTCTCCATCGACCACCGCGTCATCGACGGCGCGGAGGCCGCTGCGTTCACCAACCGTGTCATGGACTACTTGACCGAGCCCGAACTACTACTACTCGAATAATGGTTGTCGGAGACGTATCCACTGGAACGGAAGTTGCGGTCGTCGGGGCCGGTCCCGGCGGCTACGTCGCGGCCATCCGCGCCGGACAGCTCGGCCTCGACGTGACGCTCGTCGAGAAGGACGCCTACGGGGGCACCTGCCTGAACTACGGCTGCATCCCCTCGAAGGCGATGATCACGGCGACTGACGTCGCCCACGACGCCGGCGACGCCGAGGAGATGGGCGTCTACGCCGACCCCGAGGTCGACGTCGGCGAGATGGTCGAATGGAAGGACAGCGTCGTCGACCAGCTGACTGGCGGCGTCGAGAAGCTCTGCAAGGCCAACGGCGTCAACCTCATCGAGGGGCGCGCGGAGTTCGCGGGCAACGACAAGCTCCGCGTCGTCCACGGCGGCGACGGCCAGGGCTCCGAGACCATCACCTACGAGCACTGCATCGTCGCCACCGGCTCGAAGCCCATCGAGGTGCCGGGCTTCGAGTTCGACGGCGAGCACGTCATCGACTCCCGGCAGGCGCTCGCGATGGAGGAGTATCCCGAGTCGATGGTCGTCGTCGGCGCGGGCTACATCGGCATGGAGATCTCGACCGTCCTCGCGAAACTCGGCGTCGACGTCACCGTCGTCGAGATGCTCGACGAGGCGCTCGTCGGCTACGAGGACGACCTCACGCGCCCCGTCAAGCAGCGCGCAGAGGAACTCGGTATCGACTTCGAGTTCGGCCTCGCCGCCGACTCCTGGGAGGAGTCCGGCGACGGCGTCGTTCTCACCGCCGAGGACGAGGACGGCGAGACCACCGACTTCGAGACCGAGAAAGTGCTCGTCGCGGTGGGCCGTCAGCCGGTCACGGACACTCTGAACCTCGACGCGGTCGGCCTCGAACCGAACGACGACGGCCGCCTCGCGACCGACGACCAGGCCCGGACCGACGCCGAGAACGTCTTCGCCATCGGTGACGTCGCGCCCGGCCCGATGCTCGCGCACAAGGCGAGCAAGGAGGGCGAGGTCGCCGCCGAGGTCGTCGCTGGCGAACCCGCGGCCCTCGACTACCAGGCCGTCCCCGCCGCGGTGTTCACGGACCCCGAGATTGCGACCGTCGGCCTCACCGCGGACGCGGCCGAAGAGCAGGGCTTCGAACCGGCGGTCGGGAAGTTCCCGTTCAACGCCAGCGGCCGCGCGCTCACCACGGGCGAAAGCGACGGCTTCGTGCGCGTCGTCGCCGACGAGGAGAGCGGCTTCATCCTCGGCGCGCAGATCGTCGGCCCGGAGGCCAGCGAACTCATCGCTGAGCTCGCGCTCGCCGTCGAGATGGGTGCCACCCTCGAGGACGTCGCCTCCACCATCCACACCCACCCGACACTCGCCGAAGCCGTCAAGGAGGCCTCCGAGCACGCGCTCGGCCACGCCATCCACACGCTCAACCGGTAACCCTCACCCCTCTCGCTTCGCTCAGTTCTCGCCCGGCATATTCTCGAGCCGGTGCCGTGGTCGGCGAAAGAAAAGTGTGCAGGCCGCCCCGCGTCGCGAGTTGCTGATCTACGTCTGCTCCATCATGTCCCGCGCATCGTCGTCGCTCATCTCCATGTCGTGTTTCTCGTGGGCGTGGTCCTTGAGGTTACTCAGGACCTCCTGTTCGTCGTCGGACTTCACCATGAACTCGTCCTCCTGACAGCTAGCCTGGTATGCCATTGTTCTGGACACCGTGCTAACGATGCACGCAGTCGGGCATTGTTACACAGATGGTACGAACGGGAAAGGAGGCCTTTTGCTGCCGAGGAGTGGCGTAAGGCGTCGTTGTCTCACCCCCGGCTGCCACTACCCGGCGTCGACGACGCGGCCACGTGATTCCGTGACGGGGTGAGTCGATCGACTGCGAGTAGCGGTCCCCTTCGGCGCCGCTCGCTGGAAGGCAGCAGACCGGCGCCCCCGGGTCGCTGGCTCGAGAGTTACGAACCATAACGCGTTTCCTCGCTTCCCGAAACCACTCGCGCATGACCGACTCCGAGGGCGCAAAGACGATGCTAATCGGCGTGCAGGTGACGCTGCTCGCACTCCTGCTCCCTGGCTGGCTGCCGGACGCCTACCCCGTCGTCCTCGCCATCTTCGGCACCGCGCTCGTCGTCGGCGGCTACCGGCTGGGGTAGCCTGTCGGCCCGACGGCCTTTTCCCGCGTCCACCGCTACCAGGGAGGCATGCAGACGGTCACGCTCGGGCCGACCGGAACGTACTCCCACCGCGCAGCGCTCGCCGTCGCCGACGACGGCGACATCGCGTTCTCGGAGTCCGTCCGCGGTATCGTCGACGCGGTCGAAGACGGGAGCGCCGAACGCGGCGTCGTCCCCATCGAGAACAGCATCGAGGGCTCCGTCACCGAGACCCTGGACGCGCTCGCGGACACCGACCTCGCCGTCGTGCGTGAGGTCGTCACACCCGTGAAGCACGCGCTCATCGCCCAGAGCGGGAACTTCGACACCGTGGCCAGCCACTCACAGGCGCTCGCGCAGGTCCGCTCGTTCCTCGACGAGAACTACCCCGACGTCCACCGCGAAGCCGTCGCCTCCACCGCACGGAGCGTCGAACTCGCCCGCGAGGATCCGACCGTCGCCGGTATCGCCCATCCCGACAACGCCACCGGCGAACTCCAGCTCGTCGCCGAGGACATCCAGGACCGCACCAGCAACTCCACGCGCTTTTTCGTCGTCGCACCCCCCGAGGACCGCTCGGACGCCGGCGGGAAGTCCTCGTTCGTCGTCTACCCGAACGCGAACTACCCCGGGCTACTGCTCGAACTGCTCGAACCGTTCGCCGACCGCGACATCAACCTCTCCCGGGTCGAGTCCCGGCCTTCCGGCGAACGCCTCGGCGACTACGTCTTCCACATCGACGTCGCCGCCGGCCTCTACGAGGAGCGCACGCAGGCCGCCCTCAAGGAGATCGAGGCCATCGCCGCCGAGGGCTGGGTCCACCGCCTCGGCTCCTACGACGTCGAGCACGTCGTCTAGAACGCACTTTTTGCGCTGCGGGGGTGCGCCTCCGGCGCACCCCGCTCGGCAAAAACTTGCGGAAAAAGCACTCCTCGTTCCTGCCGCTTCGCTACGCTCGCGTTAGTCGCTCGTCGGCCTCCGCTCACTCACTGTGTTGGTTCGCGTAGTGAACCGCGCCCCTTCCGGGGTCTTCGACCCGCTCGGGTCGCGGATGCTCGACCGTCCAATTGTCGAACGTGTAACTGGCCGGTGGCTTTTCGGGAGTGCGCGGAGAACATTCGTGCATGACATCTCGCGGCATTCCATTCGACGACCTGGAACGGGTTCTCGAGCGACTGGACGACGCCCGCGGCGGCAGCGAGTTCGCGGTGGATATCGAGGACGCCGACGACCAGTTCACGGTCACCGCCGACCTCCCCGGGTTCGAGACGGAGGATATCCAGGTAGAGGTCCAGGACCGGACGGTCCGCATCGACGCCGAGCGGAGCGAGGAGACCGAAATCGACGACGAGCAGTACATCCGTCGGGAGCGGAGCGAGCGCTCGGCCAGTCGAGATCTCACGCTCCCGGAGGCCGTCGACGTGGAGGCGACGAGCGCGTCGTTCGAGCACGGCGTCCTCACCGTCGAACTGCCGAAGGTGAGCGCGTCCGGCGACGGGACGATGGTGGACATCGAGTAGTAGCCGCGACCCTGTGCTGTCGTTCTGGCGTGCTCACTCGCGGACGGAGCGCGTTAATGCCCCAGTGCGTGCGCCGCGGTACCACCCGGCATTCTTTGCCAGTATCTGACAGGACCGACAGTCACTATGGGAGGGCTTTTGGACTGCGGGAGAGTCACGTCGGGTATGACCTACCAGCCACGGGAAATCGAGGAGAAGTGGCAGGACCGCTGGGCCGAGGGCGGTCGCTATCACGCCGACCCTGAGCCCGACGCCGACGAGGACGCGACGTTCGTCACCGTTCCCTACCCCTACCCTTCCGGGGGGATGCACATCGGACACGCCCGCACCTACACCGTGCCCGACGTGTACGCCCGCTACCGACGGCTGCAGGGCGACAACGTGCTGTTCCCCATCGCGTGGCACGTCACGGGCACGCCCATCATCGGCGCGGTGAACCGCCTGCAGAAGGGCGAGGAGGAGCAACTGTCGGTGCTCCGGGACACGTACAACGTCCCCGAGGACGAACTCGAGACCCTGGAGACGCCGATGGGGTTCGCGCGCTACTTCATCGAGAACCACTACAAGGAGAACATGCAGTCCCTCGGCCTCAGCATCGACTGGCGCCGGGAGTTCACGACGAACGACGAGCGCTACTCGAAGTTCGTCACGTGGCAGTACGAGACCCTGCGGGACCACGGCCGCCTGGAGAAGGGGCTCCACCCCGTGAAGTACTGCACCGACGAGGAGAATCCCGTCACCACCCACGACATCCTGGAGGGCGAGGAGGCGGAGTTCCAGGAGTACACGCTCGTCAAGTTCGGCCACGGTGACACGGTGGTCCCGATGGCGACGCTGCGCCCGGAGACGGTCCGGGGCGTCACGAACGCCTACATCGACCCGGACGCCGACTACGTCGAGGCCGAAGTCGACGGCGAGCGCTGGCTGGTCAGCGACGAGGCCGCGGAGAAACTCGTCCTCCAGCAGCGCGACGTCCGCATCCTCGACCGGTTCACGGGCGATCGACTGGTCGGCGAGCGCGTCACCAACCCCGTCACGGGCGAGGACGTGCTCGTGCTGCCCGCTGACTTCGTCGACGCAGACAACGCGACGGGCGTCGTGATGTCCGTGCCGGCGCACTCCCCGGACGACTGGGTCGCGCTGGAAGAAGCCAAAGCCGACGACGATCGGATGCGGGAGTACGGCATCGACCCCGCCGACGTCGACGCCATCGAGCCGAAGGCCATCATCGACGTTGAGGCCTACGACGACGAGTTCCCGGCGCGGGCCGCCGTCGCGGAACACGGCATCGAGTCCAGCGACGACCCCGCCCTGGAGGATGCCACCCAGCAGGTGTACAACCGCGAGTTCCACAGCGGGACGCTGAAGGAGATGTACGGCGAGTACGCCGGCGAAGTCGTGGAGGACGTCCGCGACGAACTCGCCGACCACTTCCAGGCCAGCGGGGAGTTCGACACGATGTACGAGTTCTCCGAGGAGGTCGTCTGCCGCTGCGGCGGCGAGGTCGAAGTCGCCAAGCAGGACACGTGGTTCCTCACGTACAGCGACGAGGACTGGAAGGAACTCGCCCACGACGCCATCGCCGATCTGGACGCCATCCCGGAGAACACCCGCGACCAGCTCGACCACACCGTCGACTGGCTGAACGAGTGGCCCTGCATCCGGAACTACGGCCTCGGCACCCGGCTGCCGTGGGACGACGACTTCGTCATCGAACCGCTGTCGGACTCGACGGTGTACATGTCCTACTACACCATCGCCCACCGACTGGAAGACGTCCCTCCAGAGGAGTTGGATAGGGAGTTCTTCGACACGCTGTTCTACGGTGCGGACGCCGTCGACGACCCGGACGAGACGGCCCTCGACCTGCGCGAGGAGTGGGACTACTGGTACCCCGTGGACTACCGCATCTCGGGGAACGACCTCATCTCGAACCACCTCACGTTCTACCTGTTCCACCACACCGACCTGTTCGACGAGTCGAAGTGGCCGGAGGGAATCGCCGTCGCAGGCATGGGGCTACTGGAGGGGAAGGCGATGTCCTCGTCGAGCGGGCACGTCGTGCTTCCCACGGAGGCCATCGAGGAGTACGGCGCCGACACCGTCCGGTTCTTCCTACTGAACTCCGCGGAGCCCTGGCAGGACTTCGACTGGCGTGGCGACGAGGTCGGCACCACGCAGGACCAGCTCGCACGGTTCCACGAGCGAGCGCAGGACGTCATCGAGAGCGAAGCGGGAGAACGCGACCTGAAGCGCATCGACCGCTGGCTGCTGTCGAAGCTCCAGTCGACGGTCCGGGACGCTACCGAGGCGATGGACGAGTTCCAGACCCGGAAGGCCAGCCAAGAGGCGTTCTACCACTTCGAGGAGCACCTGACGTGGTACCGGAAGCGCGCTGACCTCGACCGACCGGGCGCGCGCTGGACGCTCCAGGAGGTCCTGCAGACCCGACTGCGCCTGCTGGCGCCCATCGTCCCGTTCCTCGCCAACGAACTCCACGAGCAGTTGACCGGCGACCCGGTGGAGGACGCGGCGTGGCCGGAGCCGGACGCCGACCTGGAGTCAGCGCGCGTGGAGGTCGAGGAGCGACTGGTCGAGAACCTGGCGGACGACGTGCGCGAGGTCATCGACGTCACGGGAACCGACCCGGACAGCATCGCCATCTACACCGCGGCACCGTGGAAGCACCGCGTCTACGAGACGGTGCGAGAGACCGGGCCGGACGTCGGCGCGGTGATGGGCAAGGTGATGCAGAAGGAGTCGCTGCGCGAGAAGGGTGACGCGGTCAACGACCTCGCGCAGGACCTCGTGGCGGACGTCCGCGAGCGCGAGGACGACGAACTCGCGGCGCTCGACGAGGTCGACGAGACCGAACTGTACGAGACGGCAGCCGGCTACATCGCCCGGGAGTTCGACGCGTCGGTGGACGTGGTCGCCGAGCAGGACGCGGACGCCGACCGGGCGTCGCGCGCGGTGCCGTTCCGACCGGCCATCGACCTGGAGTAGCACCTCGGTGGTCGCGGGCGAGCCAACCCTTAACGTAGCCGGCCCGCCAACTACATCGCATGAGCGTCGCTCCAGAGCCAGTCAGGAAGGCGGTGCGGACGGTCACCGAACCGGTCCGCTCGCGGTCGGACGTGGAGATGAACACCATCGGGTGGCTGCTGTTCCTCGGACTGCTGTTCGTGCTCGTCCCACTGCTGCCGATTCTCGTGGCACTCTGGGTCGTCACGACGGTCTGGGACTACCTCTCCGGGCAGTTTTCCAGCGACGAGTAGGGCGTACAGGCGGCGAGTTCGCATCCGCGAGGCGTCCACCGCGCTACTGCTCGCACCTCTTCTCAGGTCACGCGCGGGGTTGGTCCCGCTCTGCTATTTGAACCTACGCAGGAATCCAGCGAGCATCCGCGAGCGCAGCGCAAAAAGTGGGTTTCCTAGACGCCCAGCAGGTCGAACGGGTAGCCGTTGTCGTGTTCGTCGGCGTGTTCGTAGACGACGTGGGCGGCGGCGATGTCCTGGATGGCGAGGCCGGTGGAGTCGAAGACGGTGACGGTGTCCGCCGCCGTGCGGCCGTCCTTCTGGCCGGTGACGATCTCGCCGATTTCGCCGTAGATGTCGTCGTCGCCGAGGACGCCGGCGTTGTACGGGACGTTGATCTCGCCGGAGTGAGTGGTCTGTGCGTAGTCGTCGATGACGAGTTTGCTGGCGAGGAGGATGTCGTCAGCGAGCTCGTGTTTGCCCTCTGCGTCGGCGCCCATCGCGTTGACGTGCGTGTGGTCGCCGAGGTCCTCGGGTGCGACGAGTGGTTCCTCGACTGGCGTGACCGTCGAGAGCACGTCGCAGTGGCCGGCGTCCGAGATGGAGCCGCCGCGGACGTCAAAGCTGTCCGCGAAGTAGTCGACGAACTTCTGGACGGCCTCGTCGTCGATGTCGCTGACGACAACCTCCTCGATGTCTCGGACCGCGGAGATGGCCTCCAGTTGCGTGTACGCCTGGACGCCCGCGCCGACGACGCCGAAGGAACTGGCGTCCTCGACGGCGAGGTGGTCGGTGGCGACGGCGGCGGCCGCGCCGGTGCGCTTCATCGTGAGTTCGGTGCCGTCCATGAGCGCGAGCGGGTAGGCGTTCTCCGGGTCGGAGTACACCATCGTCCCCATTACGGTCGGGAGGTCGAAGTCGTCGGGGTTGTCGGGGTGGACGTTCACCCACTTGATGCCGGCGGCGTCCCAGGACCCGGCGTCGAGGTAGGCGGGCATCGACCGGAAGTCGCCGTTGTACTGCGGGAGGTCGATGTAGGACTTCGCGGGCATCTGGGCGTTCCCGTTCTCGTAGGCGGCGAACGCGTCCTCGACCGCCGATATCAGCTCCGGCATCGGCGTGTTGACGTCCACGTCCTCCTTGTTGAGCAGCAGCGTCTCCATGGGGCAAAAATTGCAGGGCCGCCACTTAGAACATCCGTTACGCGACGCTGTCGCTATCGGGCGTAGCGTCGAAAGAAAATCGCGTGTCGGTGAGCGGGCAGTGCTGGACGAGAGGCGGGGGTGAAGTGGGTCGTGACCTACGTCACATCGCGCCGCCCATGCCGCCCATGCCGCCCATGCCGCCGCCCATGCCGCCGGGGCCGCCGGCGGGGCCGTCGTCGCCGTCGTCGTCGCCGACCTGGCCACCCACGAGGTCGCCGGCCGCGATGACGTCGTCGATGCGCAGGATCATGACGGCCGCCTCGGTGGCGGACTCGATGGCCTGGGTCTTGACGCGGAGCGGCTCGACGACGCCGTCGTCGGTCATGTTGACGACGTCACCGGTGTAGGCGTCGAGGCCCGCGGCCTTGTCGCCGCCGTCGTGCTGGGAGCGCAGGTCCACGAGGGAGTCGATGGGGTCGTGGCCGGCGTTCTCCGCGAGGGTGCGCGGGATGACTTCCAGCGCGTCGGCGAACGCTTCGACGGCGAGCTGTTCGCGGCCGCCGACGGAGTCGGCGAAGTCGCGGAGCTGCATCGCGAGTTCGGTCTCGGGTGCGCCGCCGCCGGGGAGGACCTGACCGTCCTCGAGGGTGACGCGCACGACGCCGAGGGCGTCCTCGATGGCGCGCTCGACCTCGTCGACGACGTGCTCGGTCCCGCCGCGGAGGACGAGGGTGACGCTCTTGGCTTCCTCGACGTCCTCGACGAAGATGCGCTCGTCGCCGCCGATGTCCTTCTGGGCGACGCTGCCGGCGTCACCGAGGTCGTCGGCGTCGATCTCCTTGACGTTCGAGACCGGGTTGGCGCCCGTGGCGCGGGACAGTCGGGTGAAGTCGTCGGACTTCACGCGGCGGACGGCGAGGATGCCCTCCTTCGCGAGGTAGTGCTGGGCCATGTCGTCGATGCCGCCGTCGACGAAGACGACGTTGGCGCCGACCTCGGCGAGGGAGTCGACCATCGCCTTGAGCTGCTCCTCTTCCTGGTCGAGGAACTGCTGGAGCTGGTCGGGGTCGGTGACGTTGACCTCGGTGTCGATCTCAGTCTCCTGGATCTCGAGGCCGTCGTCGACGAGCGCGATGTTCGCGTCGTCGACGCCGAACGGCATGTTCTCGCTGACGCGGGTCTTGTCGACGATGACGCCCTCGATGAGCTCGGAGTTCTCGATGGCGCCGCCGGTGACCTTCTCGACTTTCACGTTGTCCGTGTCGACGGAGTCGTCGTCGGCGACGGACTGGACCGCGCTGACGACGAGGCTGGAGAGCACGTCCTTGGCGTTCTCCGCGCCCTTGCCGGTCATGGCGGTCGCGGCGATCTTCTTGAGGGTCTCGGTGTCGTCGGCGGAGACGTCGATGGCGGCGTCCTCGAGGAACTCCTTGGCCTGCTCTGCGGCCTGACGGTAGCCCTGCGCGAGCGTGGTGGCGTGGATGTCCTGCTCGAGGAGGTCCTCGGCTTCCGAGAGGAGTTCACCGGAGACGACGACGGCGGAGGTGGTGCCGTCGCCGACCTCGGTCTCCTGGGTCTCGGCGACCTCGACGATCATGTTCGCCGCCGGGTGCTCGATGTCCATCTCCTTGAGGATGGTGACGCCGTCGTTCGTGACGACGACCTCGCCCGTGGAGTCGACGAGCATCTTGTCCATGCCCTTCGGGCCGAGTGTGGTGCGGACCGCTTCCGCGACCGCTTTGCCGGCGGTGATGTTCATCGACTGTGCGTCTTTGCCAGAGGTGCGCTGACTGTCCTCGGACAGTACAATCAGCGGCTGGTTGCCCATCTGCTGCGCCATAATCACTCATTGATTGAATGCGATTCTATTTATAGTTTGTGCGCGAGAGAGTGACACACCCGCCGAGAGTGGCGCAGACGGCCCCCTGGGGGCGCGATAGCGAATGGCAAGAAGAGGCTTTATCCGTGTGAAATCACCCCGTGACCCGCGACAGGCCCCGGAGTAGCGGCCCTATCCGGGGAACTCGTGGTAGTCCATCCCCTGTCGTTTCAGCTCCTCGGTGCGCTTGCGCTCGAGGAACGAGTAGACCGCGCCGTGCGGGGCGCCGTCGAGCAGCATCTCGGCGGCCGACCGGGCGACGTCGACCTCGTTCGGCTGGCCGATGACGCCGAACGTCGAGCCGTAGATGACGACGTTCGCGCCCGTGAGTTCCTCCATCAGCTCCCGCGTCCGGCCGTTCTCACCGATGAGCCGGCCCTTCTTCCGGCGGAGGTCGTTGTCGTTGCGCGCCGCGCGCCCGATGTCGATGGTGTCGAACATCCGCATCTCGTCGTCGAGGAGGCTGAGCGCCTCGTCGGGCTTGAACCCGCGACCGATGGCCCGCACGATCTCCGGGGCCTTCATCCCGCGCACGGGGTCGCCGACCCGCTCGATGGCCACCGACCCGTCCTGGGAGTCGACGTCGAGTTCGACCTCTGCGGCCTGCTCGATTCGGCGGAGCGTCTCACCCCCGTCGCCGATCAGCGCACCGATCCGGTCCTGCGGAATCTTCACGTGTTTCATGGACCGAACTATTCGGTCGGTGCGTAAAAGCCTTCGTCACCAGCGTGGGAGGCTCTCACGCGCGTTCCGCACCGACGACAGCGAGGTCCTCGTCGAGAGTGAGCGCCAGTGCGTCGTCGTCCAGTTCGACGGTGACGACCGCGCAGTCGCCGTCGAACGCCGCGTCTGCGAGCCAGTCGACGTCCCAGATTGGGATACCGCGGATATCGCGGCCGTGGTCGTGGTAGAAGGAGACGACCGCCGTGTGGTCGAGCGCGACGACCGCCGCGAGGCCCTGGAACTCCCCGCCGCAGCGTTCGCACTCGAAGACCGCCCGTGGCCCGAGGTCGCCGTCCGCCAGCCGTCCGGCGGTGGGGCCGCTGCACTCCGTGCAGAAACCGGCGTTCACCTCCCGCAGTTTGGTCCGGAGGAAGCCGTCGAGCGCGCCCGAGAGGTCGTCCTCGCGGTCCTCGACGAACGCCGGGGGAACGGCGCCCGCCAGGACGGACACCTCGCAGTCGGTGCAGTCGACGTAGCCGTGGTCGTCCTCGTAGCGGGCTTCCAGGTCGCCGCCGCAGTGCGAGCAGTGGCCCTCGACCGGGACCGGGCCGAGCGACGTCTCCTCGGTGTACGCGCCGGAGTAGAGCCCGCCGACGACTCTGGTGCCCGCGTACCGGAGCGTGTAGCCGTCCTCTCCCTTCTCGACGAACCGGCCGCGAAGTTCGCCCAGGTGGTAGTTGAACCGGCCGGAGTCACGGACATCGACGCGGTCGCGCAGCGCCGAGAACGAGAGGGGGTCCTCGGCGTCCCAGAGTTCCCTGAGGATGCGCACGCGGAGTCCGTCGGCGACGGCGGCGAACGCGTCCTCGGCGTCCTCGCTCATGTCTCAAGAGTGGGCCATCGGGGGCTTCAGCGTTGCGCCGCGCGGAGGCGTGGTGCAGTCAGTAGCCGAAGCCGACGCAGCGTGGTGCAGTCAGTAGCCGAAGCCGACGCAGCGTGGTGCAGTCAGTAGCCGAAGCCGACGCAGCGTGGTGCAGTCAGTAGCCGAAGCCGACGCGCCGTGGTGCAGTCAGTAGCCGAAGCCGACGCAGCGTGGTGCAGTCAGTAGCCGAAGCCGACGGCGTCCCTCGCGCGCCCGCGCTCGTTCTCGGTGAGGCGGTAGGCCGGGAGTTCCGCCTCGACGTCGTCGAGTTCGTCGCGCCGGTCCTGGTGGCCCTCGAGGAACTCGACGATGCGGTCGGCGGCGAGTTCCTTCAGTTCCCCCGAGAGCAGGTCGCCCGCCCGGTACTCCCGCTCGACGCGCGCGAGTTCGTCGTCGTCGGGTTCGAAGAACGCGGACATGTACTGGAAGGGGACGTCAACCTCGGGGTCGCCGCCCTGCTCGCGGTGGGCCTCGACGCTGGACTGCCCGCCCGTGTAGGCGTGCTTGCGTATCTTCTGCCGGACGGTGTCGGGGTCGTCGGTCAGCCTGATGGCGACGCCCTCGGAACTGCTCATCTTCCCGGGGCCGCCGAGCGACGGGAGGAACTGCATCAGCAGCGCGCCGGGCTTCCCGACGGGGTATCTGGCTTTCGCGGCGACGTCGCGGCTCACCCGCACGTGGGGGTCCTGGTCCACCGCGATGGGGACGAGCGTCTCGTGCTCGCCGTGGACCAGCTGGGGGAGCAGCAGGTGGGCCGTCTGGACCGCGGGGTAGAACCCTTGACCGACGTTCTCGGGCGTCCCGTAGACGCTCTCCAGCGTCGAGTGCGTGATGTCCTTCCCGAACGCGGTCGCCAGCGGGTAGACCACGTCGGCGTCTTTCGTGTCCACGACGAAGCGCGTCAGGTCGGGGTCGAAGCCGACGGCGAGCAGGTCCCGCAGGTTCTCCCGGAGGTAGTCGCCCGTCTCCGCGGGCGTCTGGTCCTTGAACCAGTACTTCTCGTCGTCCGAGAGCGGGACGTAGACGCGGGCGCCGAGTTCGTCCTGCAGGCGCTTCGCGAAGTAGAACACCATCGCGTGGCCGAGGTGCATCGGGCCGGACGGCCCGATGCCGGTGACGATGGACTGCACCTCGGCGTCGAGGAAGTCGTCGACACCGCGGCCCGCGTAGAACAGGCCGCGGCGCACCAGTGGGTGGTCGGGGAATCGTTCGCGTTGGTCGTCAGCCAGTGCGTCCGCGCCGAAGCGGGCGAGCAGTTTCTCGTAGTCGACGTCGCCCTCGACGGCGTACGGCGTGACGGAGTCGTCTGTCATGGGTGTGGTCGTGGGTGTTGCTGGTCGGGGAGCGGTGCACGGAAAAGCGGAGTGAGCAACGCACTCGACCCGAGCGGGTGACGCCCGTCAGGCCGCGAACGCGAGACTGTCCGCTCCCGGAGCGCGCCAGCGCCAGCAGGTGGGAGCGGACTGCATACACGCTGGTAGCCACTCGGGCAGCGAAAAACGTTGTGGTGAGCCTCGCCACCGCACGTACATTTAATAGAGCCGATTGCTTGCGTCCGGACGTGACGCAGCATCCGCCGTACCAGCTGTCGGTGCTGGCCGCGAGTCTCGTCGGTGCGGCCGGGTTCGTCCTGGGGCTACAGGCCTGGCTGAAGTTCAGGGGGTCGCCGTTCGGGCGAGTGCTCGCCGTGCTCCCGGTGTTGATGGCGGTGCTCGCACTCTACCACCCGATTCTGCTCGTGTTCCCCGAACACATCGAGGTAGCGCTGCTGATAGAGACCGCGGGCTTCGCGCTGCTGGTCCTCTTCGTCGGCCTCACACTCCAGATGCACCGCCGGATGAGCCACGGGGGTGGGTAGCGTGGTCGCTATCGCCGACATCGCCGTCCTCGACTTCGTGCTCGGTTCGGTAGCGGCGCTCGGCCTGCTCTACCTGCTGTACGCGGAGAGCCTGGTGGTCCACTACGAGCGGTTCTTCCGGCTCATCACTGTCGGGATGCTCGTCTACGCCCTCACAGGTCCCGTCATCGGCACGATAGCGCCGGCGTACGTCCACCTGATCCACGCGACTGCGGCGCTGTTCATCACGGTCGGCCTCTGGGACCTCGTCCGGGGGGACCTACACCACGAAGCGGACTTCGAGGCCATCCTCGCGCCGGGTTTCGACAGGCGGGACAGCGACCCTGTCGACGTGACGCCCGAACCCGAGGACGACTAACCGGCCCACGAGCGCTCACTCGGCGTCGGGGTCCGCCGAGCCGTCGGCGTCCTCCGCGGCGTCCGGGTCGTCCGCCTCCTCGATGCCGCGGCCGTCGCCCTCCGTCGTCTCGCCCTCAGTCGTCGGGTCCGCGTGCGAGGTGATGTAGTCGTAGAGGTCCCCCGGGTCGGCGTCGGCGCCCTCCCGGGCGAAGAAGTTCGCGACGTTCCGGCAGTCCCGCCGGAGGAAGTCGTCGCTGTTCTGGTGGTGGACGGTCACCGCCTGCCCGACGTCGATGACGACCAGTTCGCCCTCGTAGACGACGATGTTGTACTCCGAGAGGTCGCCGTGGACGAGGCCCGCGCTGTGGAGCCGTCGCATGTATTCCCGGACCACGTCGAAGGCGGTGTCCGGGTTCTCCACGTCGACGTCGCTGAGCTTCGACGCAGCGTCGCCCTCCCGGCCGATGAGCTCCATCACGAGCACGTTCCGCTGGACGGCGATGGGTTCAGGCACCCTGACGCCCGCCGCCTTCGCGCGCATGAGGTTCGAGAACTCCTTGCGCGTCCAGGAGAGCACGACGGCCTTCTTGTCCCCGCGGATGCCCTCGAAGCGCGGGTCGCCCTCGAGGTAGTCCCGCATCTGCTGGAAGTTCGAGGCGTTGATGCGGTAGACCTTCACCGCCACGTCGCCGCCTTCGCCGTCCAGCGCCTCGTAGACGTTCGCCTCCTTCCCCGTCGAGATGGGACCGCCGAACGCGCCGACGTAGCCGTCCTGGACGAGTTTGTAGATGGCGGCGTACGTCGCGTCGTCGAAGGCGCCGTCGTCGAGTTTGAACCGCTCGTTGTCCTTCAGGCGCTTGCGGAACTCCGCGAACTCGCGGTCCTGGCGCCGCGCGATGCGGTCGGCCTCCGTGTCCCTGACGTCCAGTTCCTCGAACTCGTCGCCGGACGCTCCCTCCGTGTCCTCGGCGAGACCGAACTCGTCGGTCACCGCCGTATCACCGTCATTCGATGTGCCCTTCCTCCCGGAGTTGGTCGGCCTCGGCCTTCTCGTAGCGCCACGCCACGTCCGCCTTCTCGTCCTGCCAGTCCCACGGCTCCACCAGCACCACGTCGCCCTCACGAATCCAGATGCGTTTCTGCATCCGGCCGGGAATGCGGGCGGTCCGCTCGGTCCCGTCGGCGCATCGAACCTGAACGCGGTTCGCACCGAGCATGTCGGTGACCTCTGCGAACACCTCGTCCTCCTCGGGCATTCGCAGATTCTTGCGTCCACTGTCGTCGCTCATGCGCGCAGGTTGGACACCAAACCGTTTAAACCCCACCCACTCGCCCTGAAACGGCCGGTTGCCCGACCGCGACCAGTACGCTTACCACCGCCCTCGTTCACCGTGGCGGTATGCTCGACAAGATCGGACCCTCCGGAATCTTCGGCGTCCTGCTCGTGCTCGCGGGCGTCGGCATCGTCGCCTGGACAGCCCCCATCGTCGCCGCCGGCCTCGTCCTCGTCCTCGTCGGCTTCGCGCTCGTCGTCCGCAGCGCCGCGAAGTCCGTGATGGGAATGTTCGGGATCTAGAACGCACTTTTCGCGGTGGGGTTGGCCTGTGGCCACCCCCGCGGCAAAAACTTGCGGAAAAAGCACTCCTCACTCCCGTCGCGCCCTCCGGGCGCGGTGGTCGTTCGTCGGCCTCCGCTCCCTGCGGTCGTGGAGGGAACCGCGACCCATCCGGGTCGCGGATGCTCCTAGTGGTTTCTCCTCAGTCCAGGAACAGCGCGGCGTCGTCCCGCATCTCCCCGGGCAGGTCCTCGGGAACGCTGTCGAACCAGTCGGTGGACTCAGCCTGACAGCTCGCGACCTCGTCCGGGAGGTCACCGCCCCCTGCGGGGGAGGCGGCGTACAGGACGTCGTACGCGACAGCCTCCGCCCCGGTCTCGTCGTCGGTCGAGACCTTCCGACGGACGCGCACGACGTCGTCGAGCGTCACGTCGATACCGAGCAGTTCGTCGGCGGCGTCGTGGGCGACCGCGGCGAAGTCACGGCCGGGTTCGACCACGGCGTGGGGCACCACGGTCGCGCGTTCGAGAGTGGCGAGTGCGAGTTCGCCGTCGTCGTTCGTGATGCCGACGACGGTGACGCCCTCGTTGTCGCGGTTCATCTCGAAGTGCGAGTCGTCGGTGATTTCGCTGTAGTCGACGCCGTCAGCGTCGCGCAGCGTCTCTGGGTCGGTGAGGGATTCGGTCGGGTCGGTGGAAGTGGTGTCTGTCATGGTGGTCAAGGGACGAACAGTCGAACGTCACTGGCCTCGTCTTCGCCGTGGAGGTCGTCTGGCTCGTGCGCGAACCAGTCGGCGTCGGACTCGTCGGTACCCGGCGGCTCCACCGGGAGCGGGTCGTCGCCGCCACGAGCGCCGAAAACGACGTAGTAGACAGTCGTCTCGCGGTCGTCGCCCGCTTCGTCGGCGGCGTACTCGACGCGGCGAACGCGCTCGACGCCAGTCACGTCTACCGCGACACCGGCGAGTCGCTCGACGACGCCGCGTGCGGCGACAACGTAGTCCTCGCCCGGTTCGACGGGTGCCGCGGGTAGTAGCCAGCCGTGATCGGGGTCCGTCCACAGCAGGACGGCATCGTCGTCGTTCGTGACACCGACGACGGACACGCCGTCGGCGGCGGCGTAGTGTTCGAACGCCTCGGACGGGACGGCTACCGACTCCTCGCAGACGTCGATGTCGTCGCGGTTCAGCAGCGATTCGGGGTCGGTGAGTTCGGTGAGTGTCTCAGTCATCTCCAGGGATGTGTCGGCGGTGGCGACGCACTCGATATCGTCCGCGACCGCTTCCGGCGCGTCGTCCGGAACCTCGTCGAACCAGCGGAGTTCGATACCCTCGTCGTTGGTCTCGGGGTCGTCGGGGAGGGAGTCGTCGAGAGTCGCGCGGACGACGACGTTCCAGACGACTGCCGTCTGGTCGGTGTCCGGGACGCGGTACTCCAGGCGGCGGACGCGCTCGACGGCGTCCACCGCGACAGTGGTGCTGGTCAAGGACTCGAACCCGCGGCGCGCGACCGCCAGCCAGTCATCGTCCGGTTCGACGGCGAACGCAGGGAGCGTCCAGCCGTGGTGGCCATCGTTCTGGAGGAGGACGCCGCGGTCGTCAGCGGTTCCCACGGCGACGTGGCTGTCGAGGTCCGTCACGTCCTCGAACTCCTCGGCATCCACGTCGTGTGTCTGCTCGCGGACGTCGACGCCGTCGCGGTCGCACAGCGTTTCCGGGTCGGTCAGCGTCTCGGTGCGGTCGGCCTCGGGAATTCCTGTCATGGAGGTCGGAGTTGGTCGGTCGGCCGTCGAACTATCCGGGGTCTGAGCAACAGGGCGCGCGTGGTGTTCGAAGCGTGACGACCCCGAACGCGGACCGTCCGGTGCCGGAGCAGTAGCTACGGCGAACTGTTAGAAATAGTCACCGATTTAATTTCTCGCTGCCTCTATCGTAATAATACGGCACCTGGCGGTAAAACCGTTTTCCGTAAATTGTTGACACGTTCGGCGGGCAGCCGTCACTGGCCTGGCCCAGGCGGAGAGTCAGTCGGCGTCGACGCGCTCCGTCTCGGCCACGCGCCCGTCCTCGCCCACGGTAACCCGGAGCGTCTCGCCGTCGTCGTCCACCGTGACGTCGAGGTGGACACGGGGTGGGTCGCTGGACGCGACGGTCAGCGCTTCGTCACTGAGACACCAGTCGAAGCGCCACGGTGGCGCGTCCGGCGGGACGCCCTGGTCGTGGAGGAAGCCGGCGACTGCGGGGTGTTCGAGGACGGAGAACCCGACGCTCGAACGGTTCTCGGCCCCGCAGTTCGCGCAGTCCGAGTAGACGAGCGCGGACATCGGGAGGTCGCTGTCCGCGTCCACGTCCAGCCACATCGCCATCGACCCGCCACAGAACGGGCAGAGCCCGCTGTTCGAGCGACGGGTGTGGGCCCTCGTGTAGATGGAGATGGCCTCTAGCAGTTCGTCGTCGTCGCGGCGCGTGACCCCCCGGGGTGGGAACGACAGCATGAACAACTGGTCCTCGCAGTCCTCGCAGTGGACGCGGAACATCCCGGCGTCGTACTCGCCGACGAGCGCGTCCCCGCAGGTCGGACAGTGGCCGCCGACGTCCAGGCCGTCGCGGACCGGCGCGTCGACGTACGACCCGGCGTAGATGGCGTTCAACACCACCATCCCCGAGGGACGGAGGCGGTAGCCGTCGTCGGCCTTCTCGACGAACTGGCCAGTGAGCTTCGTGAGGTGGTAGTTGAACCGGCCCGAGTCCCGCAGGCCGACTTCGTCCCGGAGTTCGGAGTACGGCACCGGGGCGGACTCCAGGCGCCACAGCGTCGCCAGTATCTCGACGCGGACGGGGTCGGCGAGCATACCGAACGCGTCCGCCGTCGCCTCGAAGTCCGGCGCGGACATGTGCCTGGCTACGACGCCGGGGGATTTAGAACGTGGCGTCGTCGAGTCGTCGTCGAGTCGTCGTCGAGTCGTCGTCGAGTCGTCGCGAGACGGAGCGGCCGACCGACCGGTTTCAGTCGCGGAGTTCACGGAGGCGCTGGCGGCCCGGCGCGACGAGTTCGTCGAGGTAGTCGGCGAGCGCGCCCTTCGCGTCCGCGGGGTGGAGTTCGCCGGACTCCAGGTCGTCGGCGAGCGACTCGTAGTCGTCGTAGGAGAGGTCCCCGCCGTACTCGTCGGGGCGCTCGACGACGACCGTCTCGAAGCGCGGGAAGACGTGGTACTGGAACAGTTCGAGCACGGGGTTGACGAGGTCGCCCTCCGGGTCGCGCTCGGGCGGGCAGAACGCCGAGTTCACCTTCTCGGCGAGCTCCTCGGTGGAGTCCTCCATGGAGATGCTGACGCCCTCGCTGGAGCTCATCTTCCCCTCGCCCGTCGTGAGGTCGCCGATGATTGGCGTGTGGAGCGCGGGCCGCTTCTCGTAGCCGAGGCTCGGGAGTTCCTCGCGGGCGAGCATGTGGACCTTCCGCTGGTCGAGGCCGCCGATGGCGAGGTCGACGTCGAGGTACTCGATGTCGAGGGCCTGCATCAGCGGGTAGACGACGTGGCTCACCTTCGCCGTCTCGCCGCTCTGTATCTCGGCCATCGCGCGCTGGGCGCGCTTCAGCGACGTCTCCACCTGGAGGGCGTGGAGGTCGAGTTCGTAGTCCTCGTCGAGCTGGTAGTCGCTGCCGAGGACGAACTCCGTCTGCTCCTCGTCGAGGCCGTAGGCGAGGAACTGGGCCTTCATCTGCTCGGCCGTCTCGCGGATCTCCTCGAAGGTCCCCTTGTCGTTGAGGTAGGCGTGGACGTCCGCCAGCAGCACGACGACCTCGATGCCGGCGTCCTGCAGGTCGATGAGCTTGTTCGCGGTGAGCAGGTGGCCGAGGTGGAGGACGCCGGAGGGCTCGTAGCCGACGTACGCCCGCTTCCCCTCGGGGTCGTCGGCCAGCGCCTCGACCTCCTCCTCGGTCACGACCTCCGCCGCGTTCCGAGTGACGAGTTCGTGGGTGTCCATGCTCGGGCAGAGTCAGCGCTCGGGGTTAAGCGGTACGGAAGTGTGTGAACGGCTCGGTCGGTGAGCGCCACCGGGCGGGCCGCTGGCCGACGCTCACCCCTCCCGATGGCCGCGCCGAAGCGGCTGGAGCTCGTTGTACGTGAGCACGCGCCAGAGCCACTCCATCGGGCCGTACCGGAAGTAGCGGAGCCAGACGACCGAGAGCACGACCTGGACCGCCCAGATGGCCGCGACGACGCCGAGCGCCTCGACGCGGGTCACCCGGCCGAACAGCCCGAGCCCGTGGCCGTAGAAGATGGACGTGGCGAGCACAGTCTGGAGCAAGTAGTTGCTGAATGCGGTCCGGCCGACCGCGGCGAGCGTCCGCGTCAGCACCCCCTCGGGCCGCCACCGGGCGTACAGCATGACGAGGCCGACGTACGCGCCCGCCAGCGGGAGGCTCCCCCAGTAGTTGAACTGGAGCCAGAACAGCGCCGCCGACGAGGTCCACCCGGCCGCCTCGATGTACCAGACGCCCGCGAGCACCGCCGCGAGTCCGGTGGTCGCGCCGACGACGACGAGGCGGCGGTAGAACCGGGTCGACCGCTCGTTGGTCAGCACGCCCCACTTGAACAGCGCCATCCCGAACAGCATCGTGCCGCCGACGCGCCAGACGGTGGACGCGAGGTAGCCCGAGGTCTGCCTGTCGAAGACCGTCGGGACGCGGTGGTCCAGCTGTTCGAGCCACCCGCTGCGGTACGTCTCGATCTCCGCCTGCAGGGCGGCCTGTGGCGGCCGCCACGTGCGAGCGAACTCCGAGAGGTCGCCGGTCAGCGCCCACAGCACCTCGGTGGCCGAGGGGACCAGCAGCAGGGCGACGCCGAGCAGCGTCAGCGTCCGCGGCGTCTGGTCGCGCAGGTAGACCACTCCGAGTGCGGTGACGCCGTAGGCGACGAGGATGTCGCCGTACCACAGCAGGTAGGCGTGAGCGAGGCCGAAGACGATGAGCCACCGCGCCCGCCGGAACTGGAGCGCGAGCGCCGAGTCGTCGCGCCGCTCGGCGTTCCGGGTGAACAGGACGACGCCGCCGCCGAAGAGGACGGTGAACAGCGTCATGAACTTCTGCTCGACGAGGACGTGGCCCGCGAACCAGGCCCAGTAGTTCGCGCCGGTGAACTCCCCGTACGCCGTCGGGTTGAGCAGCACCACCTCCGGCATCGCGAACAGTCGCACGTTGATGACGAGGATGCCGAGCAGGGCGAACCCGCGGAGCGCGTCGAGTCCGACGATGCGTTCGGAGGGTGGCGTCGGCCCGCGCTCGGCTGTCATCGGTCACCTACCACCTCTCCCGCCCGACACAAAAACTGTGGCTTCCGCCGCGAGCGACCTACTCCCGGTCCGCCCGGTGTTCGCTGATGATGGAGTCGACCATGCTCTCCTTCTGCTCGCGGCGGCGCTCCTCGCGGCGCTCGCGCCAGTCAGCGACGACCGCCTCCACGTCCGGTTCGCTGGCGAGCGCGAGTTCGTCCACCTCGCGGATGGTCACGTCGTCGGCGGGGCCGACCGGGACGCTTTGCTCGAACAGCACCTCGTCGGCGGCGTCCGAGAGCCCGCCCGAGCGCAGGACGACGCGGGGGCCCAACGACGCCAGCAGTTCGGCGGTGCGACGGCCCGCGCCGGAGGCGTCCCGGAGGTAGACGACGTCGCCGCTCGCGATGCCGTACTCCTCGTCGACGGCCTCGATGGCGTCGACGGTGAACTGGTCGATGGGTTTGACGGCGACGAGGTTGCCGCTCGTGTTCACGTCCGCGAAGTTCGAGTGGTCGAGCTTCCACAGCTCCTTCAGCCGTTCGAGCTTCGACGCGAGTTCGTCGGCGCGTTCGCGCTCCTCGTCGAGTTCGGTTTCGAGGCGGTCGTTCTCCCACTGGAGGCGGGTGGCCTCGCGGCGCTCCCGTGCCTCCTGGCGCTCCTCGCGGCGGGCTTCGGAAAGTTCCTCCTCGTACTCCTCGATGGTCGCGTCCTTCTCCTTGAGTTCGTCCTCGAGGTCCGAGACGTGGGACCGGAGGCGGCCCACGCGGGACTGCAGGTCGCGGATTCGGCGCTCCTCATCGGTGAGCTCCCGGGGGTCGTGCTCGACGGACTCCTCCTCGGGTTCCTCCGTCTCGGTGAGGTCCGAGAGGACGGCGGTGAGCGCCTCGCCGCCGAGGACGCGGGCGACCACTTCGCCGTGGTCGAGTTCCCGGGGCGTCTCCTCTGTGACGCGCTGGAGCCGGCCCTCGTGGGCGTCGTAGGCGTACAGCGCCGCCGCCAGCGCGTCCCGCTGGTGGTCGTCGTCGTACCCCTCCTCGCGGGTGCGGTGTTGTTTCTCGTCGACCGGGAGGTCCGCGTCGGGCGTCCAGCCGGCGGCGTCGAAGCTCGCACGTATCTTCTCGACGGTGGCGGGCATCGGCGTCACGTCCGCCGCGACCAGCACCGGCCGGCCGTGTTCGATGATCCACTCGATGACCGCGGCGGTGTCGGCGGTCCGCGTGCTCATCACGTCGAGCACGTGGCCGTCGAGTCCGACCAGCGCGACGGCCGTCGTCGTGCCGGGGTCGACGCCCACGAAGACGCGGTCGCGGCGGCGTGCGAGCGGCCGGAACTCGATGCCGTCCCGCCGGACCGGTTCGACCTCGACGCGGGTGTCCCCGGAGCGCCGGCTGGAGACCGGGATGTCCTCGGAGCGGGCCTGAACGGTGAAGACGGCGTTCGCGTAGCCGCCGTACTTCTCCGTGACCTCCCGGTCGTAGTCGAGGCCGGCGTCGTCGAGTTTCGACGCCACCTCCCGGCTCGCGCGCTTCACGGAGCCGTGGATGCGGCGCGTGAAGCGGTCCTCGCTCCACCCGCCACCGCCGCCCGTCGAGCGGCCCCGGGAGACCTTCACCGTCGTCTCGTTCGTGAACGCGGACACCTCGAAGCCGACGTTCCGGGCCGCCAGCCGGGCCGCCGCCTCGGCCTCCTCCATGGCGGGCTTGCCGTAGGGGACGCCGTGGCGCTTGGCGACCCGGGAGAGCGGTTCGGGCTGCTCGTCGCCGGTCACCTGGACGAGCTTCGTCGTCTCCGGGAGCCCGCGCAGGAAGTGGACGAGCTGGTCCTTGTCCGCCGCCAGTTCGTACATGTTGTCCGTCGCGAGGATGGCGGGCTCCTCGCTGTCGACGCGGCGCAGTAGCTTCCGACGGCTGACCACGTCGCGCTCTATCGTCTCTCCGTCGAAGACGACGAGCGCGTAGGAGGGGGCGTCCCCGCGCACGTCGCCGCTCTGCACGTCGACGCCGAAGACGAGGGCGTCGAGGGCGCTCGTACGGGTACTCAACTCGCGACTACGTAGTGTGCGACGGCTAATAAGTGCACGGCGGGAGGGGGGCGACGGGCGTCCACGGCCCCAACTCGACGCCCGCCGCTCGCGCCGCCTCGCCCCGGTGTGCCGGGAGCGCGGCGGCTGACGGCGGGTAGGTTTATCCGCGTCCTCGCCCTATGGAACTGTATGAGAGGACGACTCGAACTCGCGATGAGCCGTGCGAAGTACGCCGCCATGGGCGCCGCCGTCGGGGCCGCCGTCGGTGGCCTGATCAGTCGGAACGCCGCCAGCACCGGCGGCGGCGTCGGCGCGCTCGTCGGGGCGATTCTCGGCGAGAAACGCGTGGGTGCGGTGGACCTCGCCGACCGCATCAAGAAGCGGGCGTAACTCGATTCCTCAGTCGGCGTCCACGGGAGAGAAGCGACCGTGGGCTCGAATACCTCCGTTATTCGGCGTTTGCGGGAGTGAAGTGACCGCGGGCTCGGCTGTCGAAGTCAGTCTGCGTCGGAGTACGGGACGTCGTACTCTAGGCCGTCGTGGGCGACGAACACCTCGCCGTCGAACACCTTCTCCGCGTCTTCCCGTATCTCCCGAGCGTCGCCGGCGTACCGCGAGGAGATGTGCGTGAGAGCGAGCGCCGCGACGCCGGCGCGGGTGGCGATGTCGGCGGCCTCGCCGGCGGTCGAGTGGCCGGTCTGGGCGGCGCGTTCGGCGGCGTCGTCGGCGAACGTCGCGTCGTGGATGAGGAGGTCGGCGCCCTCCGCGGCGGCGACCACCGCGTCGTGGGGCCGCGTGTCACCAGTGTAGACGAGCGTGCGGCCGGGCCGCGGGTCGCCGACGACCTGTTCGGGCCGGACGACCGTCCCGTCGTCCAGTTCGACCGCCTCGCCGTCGTGGAGGTGCGAGAACTTCGGGCCGACTGGGACGCCGAGTTCCTCCGCGCGCTCCCGGTCGAAACGCCCCTTCCGGTCGTCCTCGACGAGCGCGTAGCCGACGGACGCGGTGCGGTGGTCGGTCTGGAACGTGCGCACCTGGAACTCCTCGCGGTCGACCGCGACCTCCCCCGGCCCCACCTCCTCGACGGAGACGGGGTAGCCGACGTCGCCGCCGATGGCGAACACTAACTGTTCGACCGACCGGCCGACGCCGCGGGGCACGTGGATCGTCAGGGGCTCCTGGCGGTCGTTGAAGTCCCACGTCTGGACGAGGCCCGGGAGACCGAGGACGTGGTCGCCGTGGACGTGCGTGACGAACACGTCGGAGACGTCGAATCCCGTGCCGTAGCGCATCATCTGGCGCTGTGTCGCCTCGCCCGCGTCGAAGAGGAAGGCGTCGCCCTCGCGCCGGACGAACACCGAACTCGGGTTGCGCGCCGTGGTCGGGATGGCGCCGCTCGTCCCGAGGAACGTCACCGTGAGAGTCATGCTACGAGGTGGTCGGCCCGGGCGCAAAACGACACCGATAGTTGCGCCCCCGACCGGAGAGACGTAATCTGTACGACAGGATTTTGCAGTGGTACGCTCGCGTTGTCGAGAAGTATTGTCGTGCTTTTCGGGCAGTAGCAACTCTGTATAGCCCGAAAAACGACTTAACTATGATTCCGGTTTATGGACGAATCTGACGTATCACCCCGATTGCAGGCACCCATGACTGGACACATCCGAACGCTCGGCGTCATCGCTGTCGCCCTCGCCGTCGCCCTCTCGGGCGGCGCCGCGGCGGCCGCGCTCTCGTCGCCGACGACGGCACAGAGTACAGTATCGCAGACAGACGCCGCCGCCTCGCTCCAGGAGGGCAACGCGAGCGTGGCGTTCGACGACCAGACGACGAACACGACCGTCATGGTCCAGAGCGTCACGGTGCCCGAAGGTGGCTACGCCGTCATTCACGCCACCAGCGGCCCCAACAACGAGACGGTCGGTGACGTCGTCGGCGTCTCCGACTACCTCGAACCCGGTACCCACGAGAACGTCACGGTCACGCTGTACGAGGACGTGCCGGGCGCGGAGTTCCAGAACACCTCCGTGAACGGCACCCAGACGTTCGTCGCCATGGCCCACCAGGAGACGAGCCAGACCGGCCAGCCGACGACGACCACCACGCCGGCAGACAACGCGACCACCACCACACCCGCTGGCAACGAGACGACCACGCCCGCCGGCAACGCGACCACCACGACGACGACCCCGGCGGACAACGCGACGGCAGGGAACGCCACCAACACCTTCGACTACCTCACCTCCAACATGGAGGAGGACGGCCCCTACCTCGCTAACGGCGAACCCGTCACCGACTCCGCCCAGGTGACCTTCGAGGGTGCGGCGGCCCAGCAGCAGGGCCTCACCGTCGAGAGCCTCAGCGCACCGGCGTACGTCATGCCGGGCGAGAACGTCACGGTCAACGCGACGGTGACCAACCAGGGCTCCGAGTCGATCGAGGAGGACGTCGCATTCCGCATCGCGGGCGGTGACGTCGACGTCGTGCTGCGCCAGAACGTCACTGTCAGTGCCGGCGAGAGCACGAACGTGACCTTCGACGTCGACACCGCTGGCGTGCTCGAGGGCGAGTACATCCACGGCGTCACCACGGAGAACTCCAGTGCGTTCGCCCAGATCGCGGTGACCAACGACTCCGCGGTCGCCTTCGCCGACCAGAACGCGACGGACAACGTCACCGTCGAGGACGTCTTTGTCCCCGAGGGCGGCTACGTCACCATCCACAACAGCAACGCGCTCAACGCGCCGGTCGAGAGCGTCATCGGCACCTCGGAGTACCTCGAGGCCGGCTACCACGAGAACGTCTCCGTCACGCTGTACGACGACGTCGAGGGCGCCGACTTCCAGAACGACTCCGTCAGCGACGTCCAGACGTTCGTCGCGATGACGCACCTCGACACGAACGGAAACCAGCAGTACGACTTCGTCACGAGCGACGGCCAAGACGACGGTCCCTACACCATCGACGGTCAGGCGGTCGTCGACACGGCCATCGTGATGCCCGAGGACGCGGAAGGCAACCAGACGACTACGACGACCACCACAACCACTACCCCGACCACCACTACGACGACCGAAAACAACACCACGACCACCACAACCACCTAGATGGTGGGCAGCGCCAGCAGCTTCGAAGGCTAGACGGCCACAAACGACACGGCCCGACTGTCGCCCGGGAGGACGACCTCGCTGGAGATTGACGGGACGGCCGCGCCCGTCCCCGACTCCCGCCAACCGACCGATTCTTGACCGCCGGGCGGCTACCCCGTACTGATGGACGACCCGCTCTGGATAGACACGCACGCGCCGTCGCTGGCGGACATCCCGCAGGCCGACGTGCGCGACCGCCTCCAGGAGGCCGTCGACGAACCCGTCAACCTCGTGGTGTACGGCCCCGAGGGCGCGGGGAAGACGGCCGCGGTGCGCGCGCTCGCCGAGGAGGCGCACGCGGACCCGGACAACGACCTCGTGGAGTTGAACGTCGCGGATTTCTTCGGCATGACGAAGAAGGAGGTCAGCGAGGACCCCCGCTTCGCGCCGTTCATCTCCTCGAAGCGCCGCCGGAACTCCTCGAAGGCCGACCTCATCAACCACGTGCTCAAGGAGTCCGCGAGCTACGCGCCGGTCTCCGGGGAGTACAACACCATCCTGCTGGACAACGCCGAAGCCATCCGCGAGGACTTCCAGCAGGCGCTGCGCCGCGTGATGGAGCGCCACCACGAGGCGACGCAGTTCATCATCGGGACCCGGCAGCCCTCGAAGCTCATCCCGCCGATCCACTCGCGGTGTTTCCCGGTGTCGATGCGGGCGCCGACCCCCGAGGAGATCGTCGCCGTTCTCCGCGACATCGTCGAGGCGGAGGGCGTCGACCACGACGACGACGGCCTGGAGTTCGTCGCGGGCTACGCCGACGGCAACCTCCGGAAAGCCGTGCTCGGCGCCCAGACGACCGCCGAGCAGGCGGGCGAGGTGACGATGAACGCGGCCTACGAGACGCTCGGCGAGGTCGGCTCCGACGACGCCGTCGAGTCGATGCTCGACGATGCCGAGGCGGGGGAGTTCACGGACGCCCGGAAGACCCTCGACGACCTGCTCGTCGACGAGGGGATGGACGGCGAGGAGGTGCTCCGGGACCTGCTGCGCGTCGGGCGCTCGCGGTACTCCGGCGGCGACCTCGCTGAACTCCACGTGCTCGCCGGCGACGTCGAGTTCGACCTCACGCAGGGGAACAGCGACCGCATCCAGCTCGGCCGCCTGCTCGCGGAACTAGGGCGGTAGCTTTTCTACGCGCGGCGACGGATACCGCGTGTGTCTCTCGCCGACACCCTGGAACGAGCCGGCATCGTGTTCGGGTCCATACTGATGGTAGCGCTGCCAGCGTCCGTCCTCCTGAACGCCCTCTCCGGCGCCGGCACCCCGTGGTGGGGCCCACTCCTCTTGCTCGCGCCAGGGTTCGTCGTGGGGTGGGCGGCGGTCGCCGACTGGGTGCCCTTCGACTACGACGCGGTCTGGTTCGTCTGCTTCTTCGGCTACGTGCTCGCGGTGGCCGCGCTCGCCGTGCTCGACCTCCAGCCCATCGGCGAGAACCGGGCGGCCGCGCTCGCCGTGAGCGCCGCGGCGTTCGTGGTCGCGGCCGTCGTGGACTACTACCGCTCGTAGGCTCGGCGATCGAGCGGTCAGAAGCCTGGCGGAGTGAAAGGGCGAGCGACCGCAAGCAAGCCGAGGGCTTTCAGGCAGTCACGTCACCAGCGACTCCGCCACAGGCGAACCGTCACTCCAACACTAACACGTACCGCGTGAGCGAGCGGTGGACGCGGCGCTCGAACCGCGACTCGACCGTCCACCCCGCCTCCGCTGCTTCGTCGCGCCAGTCGCGGTCCGCGACGAGCACGCAGCGGTCGGCGACGCGGCGGACCTCCGCGAGCGCGCCGCCGACGAGGTCCGCGAGGTCGTGGCTCTCTATCTTCGACTGCCGGCCGTAGGGCGCGTCGAAGACGGCAGCAGCGACGCTGTCGTCCCGGAGCGGGAGGCTGGTGGCGTCGGCGCGCGCCACGTCGAAGTCGTCGAGGAAGTGGCCGAGGTTCTGGCGGGCGCCCCGGACCATCTTCGACTGGGCGTCCGTTCCCAGGGGGTGCGCGCCGAGCAGGCCCGCTTCGATGAGCACGCCACCCGTGCCGCACATCGGGTCGAGGACGCGGTCGCCCGGGTCGACGCGCGCGAGGTTGCAGACGGCGCGGGCGAGCAGCGGGTCCATGCTCCCCGGCTGGAAGAACGGGCGGTCCGTCGGTTTGCGGTCGCCGTAGTCGCGGACCGACTCGGTGGCGAGCCAGGAGAGGTGAGCAGAGTCCCTAGAGTAGAGCGCCCGCAGTTCGTGGTCGGGGTCCTCGAGGTCGACGGAGAACCCGCGGTCGACGAGCACGCCGCCGAGTTCGCGTTCGGCGCGCTGGGTGTCGACGCCCGCGGTGCCGCGGACGTCCCGGGCGCGGACGGCGACCGAGCCCTCGCGGTCGAGGTCGGCGTCGCGGAGGGCGTCAGCCGCGGCGTCGACGCTCGCTGCCGCCGTGGCGACCTGCTCGCCGGCGCGGTGGGCGTACGCGAGGCCGCGGAACCGCTCGCAGTCCACGTCGCTGGCGACGGCGATGGCGGGCGCGACGACGCGGACGTCGGTGGCGGCAGCCGCGGCTTCGGCGGCGGCGAACGCGTCGTCGTCACCGCCGAGTTCGAGGACGTACACGCCCACAGGTCCACGCCCGCGGCCAATCAGGCTACCGATGGCGGCCGAGGGTACTTGAGCGGAAGACACCGGGACTACCAACCTTTATAAACCTTAAATACGTCGTTTAAGGCGAACGATGACCGACCCCAAGGAAACCATCAACGTTGAAAACGTGGTCGCCTCGACGGGCATCGGCCAGGAACTCGATCTCCAGAGTGTCGCGATGGACCTCGAGGGCGCCGATTACGACCCCGAGCAGTTCCCCGGCCTCGTCTACCGAACCCAGGAACCGAAGAGCGCCGCGCTCATCTTCCGCTCCGGGAAGATCGTCTGTACCGGCGCGAAGTCGACCGACGACGTCCACGAATCCCTGCGCATCGTCTTCGACAAGCTCCGCGACCTCTCCATCAAGGTCGAGGACGAACCCGAGATCGTCGTCCAGAACATCGTCACGAGCGCCGACCTCGGCCGCCAGCTCAACCTGAACGCCATCGCCATCGGCCTCGGCCTCGAGAACATCGAGTACGAGCCCGAGCAGTTCCCGGGACTGGTCTACCGCCTCGACGAACCCGAGGTCGTCGCGCTGCTGTTCGGCTCCGGGAAGCTCGTCATCACCGGCGGGAAGAAGCCCGAGGACGCCGAACACGCCGTCGACAAGATCGTCTCCCGGCTCGAAGAGCTCGGCCTCCTCGAGTAGGCCGTGGTCCCGCTCGTGGTCCAGCCCAGCCCGGGAACGGTCACCCAGTTCGTCGGCACGTTCCTCGCCGGCTGGCTCCTGTTCAGCTTCACCGCCCACGCGGCGGCGACCTACGTCCTCGGCGAGGTACCCTGGAAGCGCGCGTTCCTCGTCGGCCTCGCGCCCGCGGTCGTCACCGTCGCACTGGTCCGGTACAGCCCGCTGGTCATCGTCGCGGTCGGCCTCACCGCCGACCTCGTCGCCGTCCACGCCGTCTACCGGGTGAAGTACCGGACGGCGCTGCTCGTCGTCGTGATGCACTACGTGGTGTCGCTCGCGCTCGTGCTGCTCGCCGCGAACCTGCTCGCCCTGCTCGGGACCGCCCCCGGGTAGATTCGCAGGCGGGGAGAACGCCCGCCCCCACTTTTTGTCGGACGACCTGTAGGCCAGCGCATGAACGACTACGACCGCCAGGCGCTCCACGGGAGCGCACTCGCCCTGCTGGCCGCCCTCCTCGCCTACGCCGCCTCGTTCGTCGCCCCGCCCAGCCCCGACGTCGCCGCCGTCTTCGGCATCTTCGCCGTCCTCGCCCTCTCGGCGTACTACTTCCTCGACCGGGCCCGCGAACTCGCAGGTGCGTGGGTCGTGCCGACCGTCGCCGCCGTCGTCACGCTCGGCAGTGAGTCGGCCCACGACCAGCAGGTCACCGCGCTCGCGCTCGCGGCGCTCAGCGTCGTCGGCTTCGTCGCCTACCCGCTGCTGGCCTACGCCGCGAAACTCGGCGAGAACGTGCGCGACGAGATCCGGTAGCTACTCGACGAGCCGCTCGATCTCCGTCACGAGGATGCCCGAGGCGCCCTCCGCCTTGAGGTCGTTGACCGCCTCGAAGACGTCCCGCTCCTCGACGACCGCGTGCACCGCGACCATCCCCGGTTCGTCGACGTCGAGCACGGTCGGGCCGCCGAGCCCCGGAATCACGTCCTCGACGGCCGCGAGGTTCTCCTCGGGGGCGTTCAGCATCAGGTAGCGCTTGCCCTCCGCGTCGAGCACCGACCGCAGCGCCGTCACGACCTGCTCGACCTTCGGGTCGTCGACGACGTCCTCGCGGCCGAACAGCCGCACCGAACTCTGGAGCACCTCGTCGACGATGCCGAGCCGGTTCACCCGCAGCGTCGTCCCCGTCGACGTGATGTCCACGATGGCGTCGGCCATCTCGACGTGTGGCGTGAGTTCGGTCGCGCCCGTGACCTCCACGATGTCCGGGTCCACGCCCAACCCCTCGAAGTAGTCCCGCGTCACCCGCGGGAACTCCGTAGCGACGGTCTTCCCGTCCAACTGGCCGGGTTCCGTGATGTCGCCGTCCTCCGGCGCGGCGAGCACCAGCCGACATTTCCCGTAGCCGAGGTCCAGCAGGTCTGCGACGTTGTCGACGCCGGACTCCCGCATCTGGTCGAGGCCCGTGATGCCGAGGTCGGCCGCGCCGTCCGCGACGTACTCGGGAATGTCCGCCGCTCGCGCGTACAGCACGGTGATGTCGGGGTCGACCGTGTCGGCGTACAGCTGTCGGTCCGCGCCGTTCTCGACGCCGATGCCGGCTCTGTCGAGGAGGTCGAGCGTCGGGTCGTGGAGACGGCCCTTGTTGGGCACGGCTATTCGCATGTGAGTCGTCTTGGCGGTCGGAGCGGAACTAGGTTTTCCTTGTGGCAGGACGTGGTTTGGCGGCGTATCTGCGGGAGACAGTAGTTCGACTGACTACGACGCCCAGAAAGCCCCGGCGCGCTCGGCTCGGAGGACTCGCTGCGCGCTTCCTTCACTCGCTGCGCTCGTTCAGTCCAGTGCTTGCGTCGTCCGCCGTCGCCGACCGCGCCGCCCCTTTCAGTCCGCCCGTTGCCGGTTGGCCAGCCGGTAGTGGGTGGGACTGAGCGAACGCTACGCGTTCGCGAGGGTCGGAAGACGAGCGAAGCGAGTCTTCCGGGAATGGAAGGTGCCGCATTCTCGACGAACCCCGACGACGCAAGTACCGCAGGAGTGAGCGCAGCGAACGACGAGGAACGCAGCGAGTCGCGGGAGTCGAGCAGCCGGGGGCTTCCGAGGCGGTGTTGGCGGCAGGGTAATCAGTCGCATCGAGATAGCACACGACAAATCACGAACGCGGAACCCGACAGATTCACACCGGGAAGCGCCGAACCCCGCACCATGACCACACTGCGAGTCGCGGGCGGGCGAGTCCTGCAGCCGGACTTCTCGGTCGCAGAGGGAGACGTACTCGTCGACCAGGACGCGGGCGAGATTCTCGACGTAGGGGTCGTCGCGGAGGGCGACGAACAACTGGACGCCGAGGGCTGTCTCGTGATGCCCGGGCTGGTGAACGCTCACTGCCACGCGGCGATGACGCTGCTGCGGGGGTACGCCGACGACAAACCGCTGGGGGCGTGGCTGCAGGAGGACATCTGGCCGGCGGAGGCCGAACTGGGCGCCGAGGACGTGCGAGCGGGGACAGAGCTCGCGCTCGTCGAGATGCTCAAGTCGGGGACGACGGCGTTCGCGGACATGTACTTCCACGTCCCGGAGGTCGCGGCGGCCGTCGAGACGGCGGGCGTGCGGGCGCGACTCGGCCACGGCGCCGTCACCGTCGGGAAGGACGAGGGAGACGCCGTCGCCGACAACGAGGAGAGCGTCGAGGTGGCGCGGGAGTTCGACGGCGCGGCAGACGGCCGCATCCGCACAGCGTACATGCCCCACAGCCTCACGACCGTCGGCGAGGAGTACCTCCGGGAGTTCGTCGGGCAGGCCCGCGAGGCGGGCGTCCCGGTCCACTTCCACGCGAACGAGACGACCGACGAGGTCGACCCCATCGTCGACGAGCGCGGCGTGCGCCCCCTCGAGTACGCCGACGACGTCGGCCTGCTCGAGCCCGAGGACTTCCTCGCGCACGGGGTCCACACCGACGCCGACGAAATCGAGTTGCTCGCCGAGCGCGGGGCGAGCGTCGTCCACTGCCCGGCGTCGAACATGAAACTCGCGTCCGGGATGGCGCCCGTCCAGGCGATGCGGGACGCCGGTGTGACCGTCGCGCTCGGCACGGACGGCGCGGCGTCGAACAACGACCTCGACCTCTTCGACGAGTTGCGGGACGCCGCGATGCTCGGCAAACTCGCGACCGGTGACGCCGCCGCGGTGCCCGCGGAGGCGGCCGTCGAGATGGCGACCGCAGGTGGAGCGCGAGCGCTCGGGTTCGACAGCGGGCGCATCGAGGCGGGGGCGAACGCGGACCTCGCGGTCGTCGACTTCTCGGCGCCCCACCTCACGCCGGTCCACGACTACGTCTCCCACCTCGCGTACGCCGCGACCGGGAGCGACGTCCGCCACACCGTCTGCGATGGCGAGGTGCTGCTGCGGGACCGCGAGGTGCTGCCCCTCGACGAGGCCGCCGTGCGGGAACGCGCGGCGGCCCGCGCCGCCACCGTCGCCGAGAGAGCGTAGTAGCGGCGCCGAACAGCCGGATTTCTGGCCCTGGCTCCGAATCGGCCAGCAACCTTATACCGGTGCTGCTGGTAACTATCCAGTCGTAATGAGGAAAACAGGGCACACACTACTGGTCGTCGCGCTGGTCGTCGCAGCCGTCGCCGTCGTTCCGGGTGGAGCGATGGCGGCCGACGCACTGGCGGTCAGCGGCGACCAGGCGACGGACGGCACCGTCACGGTGACGGTGACCGAGAACGGGTCCGCGGTGGCGAACGCGTCAGTCACCGTCGAAGCACTGAACAACTCGACGTACGCCGGCAGCGGTGACTACGTCACCGACGAGAACGGCACGGTCGGGCTGGTGGCACCCGAGCAGAACGTCAGCGTCTCGGTGACGGCGTCGGCAAACAACTCGACGGCGTCGACCACGCTCGACCTCGTCGCGCCGACCAACGAGACCGAGGAGAACGACACCGAGGAACTCGACACGTTCGGCGCGCGGGTCTCCGCCTTCGTCGCCTCGCTGCAGGAGGATGGCAACATGAGCGGGCAGACCGTGGCCGCGTTCGTCGTCGACAACAACCCCGGCGCCGACCAGCGCCCGGACCACGTCGACGCGGGCCCGAAGGACGACGATGACGACTCCGACGGAGCCGACGCGAACGGCGAAAACGACGGGCAGGCGAACGGTAACAACGGAAACGGTGGCGGAAACAACGGTAACGGCGGCGGCAACGGTGGCGGCAATGGGAACGGTGGCGGTAACGGCAACGGGAACGGACCGCCGTAGCGTCGCGAGCTTTCTTCGTTGGTAGCTGAGCGGCGGTGCCGGCTCACCCGACCGACCCGACGCGTAGACCAGCGACAGCGTCGCCACCACGGGACGTAATCGGTCGGCGCTGACGGCTTCGGTAGCGTTTTGGGTTCGGTCGCCGTCTCCGTTCGTATGACAACTGCGCCGCCGGTCAGCGAGACCCTCGACGACGTCGAGGTCGCCCGGGAGTCCGGGCGGAAGAAGATCGACTGGGCGTTCGAACACATGCCGATTCTCACCGCGCTCCGCGAGGAGTTCGTCGAGAACCAGCCACTCGCGGGCGAGACGGTCGGGATGGCGCTCCACGTCGAGGCGAAGACCGCCGCGCTCGTGGAGACGATGGCCGACGCCGGCGCCGAGGTCGCCATCACGGGCTGCAACCCGCTGTCGACCCACGACGACGTGAGCGCCGCGCTCGACGCCAACGACGATATCACGAGCTACGCCGTCCACGGCGTCGACGACGGGGCGTACTACGAGGCCATCGACGCGGTCCTCGCCCACGACCCGACCGTCACGGTCGACGACGGCGGCGACCTCGTCTTCCGCGTCCACGAGGAACACCCCGAGCTCATCGACACCATCGTCGGTGGCACCGAGGAGACCACCACGGGCGTCCACCGCCTCCGCTCGATGGACGACGACGGCGCCCTCGACTACCCAGTCTTCGCCGTCAACGACACGCCGATGAAGCAGCTCTTCGACAACGTCCACGGCACGGGCGAGTCCTCCCTGGCCTCCATCGCCATGACGACGAACCTCGCGTGGGCGGGCAAGGACGTCGTCGTCGCGGGTTACGGCCAGTGCGGGAAGGGCGTCGCGAAGAAGGCCGCGGGCCAGAACGCCGACGTCATCGTCACCGAAATCGACCCGCGGCGCGCGCTCGAGGCCCACATGGAGGGCTACGACGTGATGTCGATGGACGAGGCTGCGGAAGTCGGCGACATCTTCGTCACCACCACGGGCAACCGCGACGTCATCGTCGAGGAGCACTTCGATAAAATGGCCGACGGCGCCGTCCTCGCCAACGCCGGCCACTTCGACATCGAGATCGACCTCGACGCGCTGTCGGACATCGCCGACTCGGAGCGTGAGGTCCGCGACGGCGTCCGCGAGTACCGCATGGACGACGGCCGCCGCATCAACGTGCTCGCCGAGGGCCGCCTCGTCAACCTCGCGACGCCCGTCAGCCTCGGCCACCCGGTCGAAGTGATGGACCAGTCGTTCGGCGTGCAGGCGGTCTGCGTGCGCGAACTCGTCGAGAACGGCGGCGACTACGCTGCCGGCGTCCACGAGGTCCCGGACGACCTCGACCGCGAACTCGCGGAGATCAAACTCGACGCCGAGGGCATCGAACTCGACGAACTCACCGACGAGCAGGCCGACTACATGAGCAGCTGGCGGCACGGGACGTAACCACGAGTTCTACTGCTGGCGCGGTCGGCGGGCGGTGCCGGAGACCCCAGGACCGCGCTCGGCCGCCGCGGAGGGCGGTCAGTCGCCACCGCGGACGACGTGGCCGTACTTCAGGAGGGAGACGAACACCACGCCACCGAGCAGGTTCCCCGCCGTCGAGAGTCCGAGGAACCGCGCGTAGCCCGCGGGAGCGACGGCGCCCGAGAACACGCCGAACAGCACCTCCACGCTGCCTGCGACGCAGTGCGGGAGGTGCGCGATGCCGATGGTGGCGGCGACCAGCCAGACGAAGAACGCGCGGCTGATGGTCTCCTGGGCGGCCGCCACCAGCCAGGTCATCAGCCCCATCAGCCAGCCCGCGAGCACGGCGCCGGCGAACAGCGCCACGGGCCCGTGGGCGACCAGCGGCTCGGCGACCGCCTCGAACGCCGCGGCGTCGGCGATGCCGTATCCGGGCGCGATGGCCACAGCGAGCGCCGCGAAGACGACACCCCCGGAGATGTTCGTGGCGAACACGATGCTCCAGAGGCGGGCGAGCGATCGCCAGCTGGCCCGGCCGTCGAGCACCGGGAGGACGGCGAGCGTCGTGTGCTCGGTGAACAGCTCCGAGCGGCCGATGACGACGAAGACGAAGCCGACGGCGTACGCGTTCGCGAGCGCTATCTCGAGCACCGGTTCGCCCCACTCGCCCGCGGCGAGCGCGACCAGCACGGCCATCAACAGCGGCCCGAACCCGATGTCGAGGCCCGCCGAGAGGCCGGAGAGCGCGAGGCCGTCGGCCGGTCGCTCGAGTTCGTTCAGGCCCTCCCGGAGCTCCTGCGTGAGAATCCCGGTGGAGGACGTCTGCTCGCCCGTCGACGCGCCGGAGCCGTCGCCCATGACAGTTCGAATACGGGGCGGGCGTCCAAAAGTTCCCCTGCGCGTGGCGCAAGCCTCCTATCCCCCCGCTGCATATGCCGGTGTATGACTGCGAGCAGGGAGGGCGGCGATGTCTAACTCCAACGAGAAAGGGAACCGGCGGGAGCGCCAGCTGGTGAACGCGCTCGACGAGCGCGGGTTCGCCGTGATGCGGGCGCCGGCCAGCGGCAGCGCGACAGAGCGCGAACTCCCGGACGTGCTCGCGGGCGACAGTGACGTCTTCTACGCCATCGAGGCGAAGTCGAGCGCGGGCGACCCCATCTACCTCACGGGCGAGGAGGTCGAGGCGCTCGTCTACTTCGCGCGGAACTTCGGCGCGAAACCCCGCATCGGCGTGCGCTTCGACCGCGAGGACTGGTACTTCTTCCACCCCGCGGACCTCCACACGACGGACGCCGGCAGCTATCGCGTGAAGAAGGAGAAGGCCCTCGAAGACGGGACGGACATCGAGGAACTCACTGGCGGGCCGGAACGAACTGGTCTCGACGACTACTGAGCCGCTCGGTCGGGCGGCGCAGGCGGCCCCGCGGGAACGAGTAGCGTTTGAGGTCCCGCGGCGAGATGTCCTCGGGCGAGACGCCGCGGTCGAGCGGGTAGAGCACGTCGACGACTCTGTCTTCGGGGTCGTACCCCTGGTTCGAATAGTGCTCGGCGACGGACCAGCCGCGGTCGGCGATGCGGACCTCGCTCGCACGGTCCCCGCTCGACTCGACGACGAGGAGCAGGCTGCCCGTCTCCCGGTCGACGACGGGGTCCCCGGGGGAGAACGTGCAGTCCTCGCAGTACGCGGGGTCGGGCGTGTTCTCGCCCATGAAGAACGTCTGGCGGCAGTCGGCGCAGGTCGCCTCCCGCTGGCCGGGCGCGGGCACACGGTTCTCGGTGACTTCCATCGCGACTCGGCGCAGGTGCTTGCACTGCGTCTGCCGGAACTGGTGGTCGGGGCACGTACAGCGACCGCCGTCGAGGTCGACCTGGTAGACGTTGCCGGAGGGCGTCGCCACCTCGTAGATGCCGCCGCCGACGGCGCGCACGACCATCCGCTCCTCGCGGGCGCGGCGGGCCCGCTCGGCGTTCTGCTGGTCGGTTGGCGTGGCGGATTCCATACCGTAATTCAGGCCCTCGACCACCCTAAACCCCTCAAAAACGCAGTATTCTTGCGTGCGCAGCCCCTCTAGTTGAGGCAGAACGAACCGGCAGTCGGACCCGCTCCGGCGCCCCCTCGCCGCCGGCGGACGGCCGCCGCTTCGAAGCGCTTTTCCCGGGTCCGACGAAAGCGGTGTCCATGTCTGAGTCGCTGGACGCCCGCATCGAGGCGGGAATCGCCATCCTGTCCGCCCTCGTGTTCATCGGCATCCTCCTCGCCGGCGGCACGATGACGTCCGACGAGTTCGGACCGACCGGCGCCTACACCGTCGTCGGCGCCATCGTCGCGTTCATCCTGCTGATGGGCGGTATCGGGTTCTGGCTCTCCACGAAACAGGAGTAGGCGGCGTCTCGCGGTCACGGTCGTGCGGCGGTCCCCCTTCTAGTCGGCCTCTGCGTCCCGGTCTTCGCGTTCGCGCCAGTCCTCCAGGTCCTCGTCGTCCTCGTCGTCGAGTTTCGCCTCGTAGTACGACAGCGGGTGGTTGATGGCGTCGCAGAGGTCGTCGGGGTTGGTACAGTCCCCGTACGCCTTCATCGTCGCACACGACGGCGCCGTGTACTCGGTGGGGCTGGACTCCCCGCGGATGTGGTCGGTCTGGTAGCGCGTCATCTCCTCGCCGAACCCCGGATTGACGGAGTAGATCTCCACGATCTCGTCGGTCGTGAGGCCGACGTTCGCGAGGAACGCGGTGATGGCGAACCGGGAGTGGTGGGCGAGGTGTTCGCCGCGCTGGACCTGGTCGAGGAGGTGTTGCATGCACGGCGGGAACAGTTCCGGGACGACGGTGTCGATCTCCCGCGTGAGGTCCATGTCCGCGAGCACGTCCCGGACGGCCGTCGCGGGCGCCTCCATCGCCTCCTCGATCTCGTCGGGAACGTCCAGCGGGAGGCCCTCGGCCACCCTGTCGCGGACGGCCTGTCGGAGGAGCGTGTCGAGTTCCGGGTCGCTGACGGGGACCCGGCCGTCGTCGAGCGCGCGGTTGACCAGACGCCACCCGTCCTCGCGCAGCGAGGACGCGAGCAGGAGGTACGTCGGCACGTCCACGTCGTAGCCGTCGCCCGTGGCGTGTATGTGGTCCGTGAGGTCGAACTCCCGGAGGAGTTCAGCGCGGGAGACGCTGGCCTCGTCGCCGACGCTCCGAAGTTCCGACTCGTCGGACTCGTCCGTGGTGAATCGTTCGTAGGCCGCCTTCGCCTCCGCGTCGGCGTACTTGCGGACGAGGATGTGTTCGTCCACGACGGAGACGAGGACGCGAGCGACGGGGTAGGAGAGCAGTTCGACGCGGACCGACCGCGCCCGCTCGCCGACCGCGCCGCTGGTGAGCGCGCCGACGACGCGCTCGCGGGCGCGTTCGACGACGGCGTCCTCCTCGGCGACGACCCGGGCGAGGTCGACGCCCGCCTCCTGGACGGCGGTGCGTGCATCCCCGAGGAACGGGTAGCGAGCGTGACGCGCGTTCATCGCTGACACCCTTGCGAGCGAGGCCCGATAAACGCCCCGCTCCCGACCGAAGGGCTATCGGCGCTGGCCGTCGTAGTACAGGTATGTTCGCTCGCGGTTCCTGGATGTGGGTGTACGCGCTCCCGTCGGCAGTCGTCGGCCTCGCGCTCCTCGCCGCGTCGTCGCTGTGGGGCGTGCTCGCGCTGGCCGTCTCCGGGTTCGTGGTCTGGTTCCACCGCGACCCGGAGCGCACGCCGCCACACGAGGGCGTCGTCTCGCCAGCCGATGGGAAGGTGTCCGTGATTCGCGAAGAGGACGGCCGCGTCCGCGTCGGCGTGTTCATGAACGTCACCGACGTGCACGTGAACCGCGCGCCCCTCGACGGCACCGTCGAGAGCGTCACGCACCGCGCGGGCGGCCACCGCCCGGCCTTCGACAAGGACTCCGACCGCAACGAGCGCGTCCGCGTCGACTGCGGCGAGTTCGAGGTGGTGCTCATCGCGGGCGCGTTCGCCCGCCGCATCCACCCCTACGTCGAGGCCGGCGACGAACTCGCTCGCGGCGACCGCATCGGCCACGTCTCCTTCGGCAGTCGCGCGGACGTCCTCCTCCCACGGGAGTACGACCGCGAAGACCTCGTGGTCGAGGAGGGCGACACGGTGCAGGCCGGAGAGACGGTGCTGGCCACCCACACCGGCCGCCCCATCGAGCGGCCCCCACTCGTCGAGTGAGTTTTACGCCGCGTCGCTGAACCTTCCCGCATGACGAGTGACGACTCGCTGTTCGACCGTGTCGCGAGCGAGATGGCCGCCCACCTCGGCGGTGACGCCTCGGGCCACGACCTCCACCACGCGTGGCGCGTCAACCGCGTCGGCACCCGCATCGCCGAGGCGGAGGGCGCTGACCCACGCGTCGTCGGGGGCGCGGCGCTCGTCCACGACCTCCACCGCGTGCGCGGCGACGGCTTCACGCACCCCGAAGAGACGCTCCCGGAAATCCGAGAGATTCTCGCGGACGCCGACGTTCCCCCAGAACTCGTCGACCCGATCTGTCACTGCGTCGCCGTCCACGAGGAGTACAGTTTCGAGGACGACCCGCTGACTGCTGAGACCCTCGAAGCCGAGGTGCTCCAGGACGCGGACAACCTCGACGCCATCGGCGCCGTCGGCGTCGCCCGCGCGTTCCAGTTCGGCGGCGCCCACGGCAACCTCCTCTGGGATCCCGACCGCCCGCTCCCGGACCCCGACGACCCCTACCGGAAGGACGGCCACGACGACCACGACGGCCCGGCGAGCACGTACCACCACTTCCACGCGAAACTCCTGCGCCTCCACGAGAACATGAACACAGAGACGGGGAGGGACATCGCCGCCGAACGCCACGCGTTCCTCGAGGAGTTCGCGGAACGCTTCGAGAAGGAGTGGTACGGGGGGCGTAAGTAGCGGTCTGGGGAGGGACTATTCGAACAGGTTTTCCTGCGAATCCTGCAACCTACTTCGAGCCTTTCGCGGCACCTCAACCACTGCCTTCTCATAATATTGTTCAACAGAGAACTTCACCAACTCTCTACGTGCTTCCTCGGATACCACTTGGTCAACTTCCTCCCAAGGCAACTGCATGAGTTCATCAACGGTCATCTCATTGGCTTCTTCCATCCGGCGGTTCGCCTCTTCTTCAAACCGGTTTAGAATCTGTTCCGCCTCTTCTTGAGAAACATCTACATCCTCAGGTTTAGCCACCTCCCCGATTGCATCCAACACTCTCCCCATTTCTACATCTGTATCCAAATCTAACACCTGAAGCAGGCCGTATTGATGTCGCATTATCCCAGCAACGGATTCCTCATCCTGCTCAGGTTCTGAGAGATGAACAAAATGATACACAAGACCGGCAGCCTTCTGCACATCATTGAAGACGGCCGCGTCAACCATTCGTTTCACCCCTGACGGTGGTGTGGTTACCTCAGCGTCCAAATCGGACGCGACCGGAATCAGTTCCTTCAGCTCACTGGGATCAACTCCAGTCCGCTCTCTAACCCTGAGACGTTGACCAACCGAAATGACATCAGAAAATAGGCCTTGTAAATCACGGTGCCAATTATACACACGCTCTCGTCGAGCCTTGACGTGGTCACGCCACCAATCCCATAATTTTGACAGGCCGAGCGTCGCAGCACTGCCTAAGACTCCGAGAACGGTGATTTGTCTCAGAGTGATTCCAACCGGAAGCGCCATCTAAACCGAGTGTACGGAAACCTGCTAGAAAGTGTTACTCCCTCAAGGCGATATTCACAGAAACGGCGTGCACTTGTTGCAGTAACTGGAGCGAGCATCCGCGGCCCGAGCGGTTCGGAGAACCCGAGGGTCGCGGTTCACTCCGCGAACGAACGCAGTGAGTGAGCGGAGGCCGACGACTGAGCGGAACGAAGTGAAGCGAAGGAGGAGTGCTTTTAGCGTAGCTTTTGCCAGCGAGTGAAGAGCGCGAAGCGCTCGAACGAGCGCAGCAAAAGGTCCGTTAGTCTGATTGAATCCGCGGCGCCAGCATGTACGTCACGTGGCCCTGGGCTTCCGCGATGTCGAAGTGGAGTTTGACGGGGTACTCGTCGCCGAGTTCGAGTTCGACCTCCGCGTCCTTCGGGATGGCCTTGTTCATGTCCTTGAGGTAGTCGAGGCTGAACAGGCTGTGGGCGTCGCCCGCCTCCAGGTCGATGAGCTGGTCGCGGGTGAGTTCGAGGTGGACGTCGTCCGTGTCGCCCGCCGCGTCGACGTAGAACAGTTCGTCGGCGGTGTCGACGCCGAGCGCGATGTGGTCGGAGACCATGTCGGCGGCGCGGACGGCGCGGTCGATGTCTTTGCCCTCGACGACGACGTGCGCGGAGAGGTCGAGGTCCGGGATGTCGGGCTCCTGTCGGATGGAGTCGGGGTCGATGAGCGCGAGCGTGTACTCGAGGCCCTCGATCTGGATGTGGAGCTTGCGGGTCTCCTCGTCGAGTTCGAGCTGGACGAGTTGGCCGGCGTCGGCCATGCCCGCGATGTCTTCGAGTCGGGAGAGGTTGACGCCGATGATGCCGCCGTCGGCCTCGTAGGACTCGAACGCGGCGGCCCCGAGGTCGAGGTCGACCATGCCGACGTTCGCGGGGTCGACGGCGCGGATGGAGATGCCGTCCTCGTCGAGGTGGATCTTGCACTCGTCCACCAGCACGCTCACGGAGTCGAGTGTTTCCCGGAGCGTGTCGGCGCTCACAATCGCCTTGAACATATGGGAACGGCTACGAAATCCGGGAATAAAAAGCCCCACGTTCCGCGTGCGCGCGAGACCGCAGGAGGGCGTTCGCGTCGTCGCGCGCCGAGCGCCCCGAGCGCGAACCGGCCTCGACCGAGGCGCTGACGGTACGCGGCCAGTAAAGTGGCGTTAATCGGGATTGATTCGGCGGCTCGGCGGTGAAATTCCGCTTCAGGGCGTTCCCCCTTTACGTGGCGTGGGCGTCTGGCCCCGAGTGCAATGAGCCACACTCTACCGACCGTACTGGTCGCCGCACTGGTCGTGCTCGCCGGCTGTGCCGGCGGCATCGCGGGACCGGGCGCGTCCAGCCCCGGCGCGACGAGCGACGGCGACAGCGGCACCGTCCAGTTCTACGTGAGCGACGAGCAGAACGCTATCGAACAGTTCGCACACCTGAACGTGACCGTCACGAGCGTCGGCTTCAAGAAGGCCGAGGCCGACGGCGACGCGGCGGCGTCCGGCAACGCGTCTTCGGACGCCACGACGGTGACCGAGACCACGGACGACGAGGCCGAGAGTGACGAGACGGCGGCGAACGAGACAGCGGTCGAAGAGACGGAGACCAACGAGTCTGACGGCGAGTGGGTCGAGCGCGACGTCGACTCGCGGACCGTCGACCTGACCGAACTCCAGGGCGACAACGCCACGCTGCTGGGCAACCTCAGCGTGCCGTCGGGCGAGTACGAGACGGTCTTCGTCCACGTGGGCGAGGTCAACGGCACGCTGAAGACCGGCGAGCAAGTGAACGTCAAACTCCCCTCCCAGAAGCTCCACCTCAACAAGAACGTGGAGGTGACGAGCGCGGGCAACGTGAACTTCGTCTTCGACATCACCGTCTTCGAGGCGGGCAACGGCGGGAAGTTCATCCTGAAGCCGGTCGCCAGCGAGTCCGGCACCGACGTTCCCATCGACGTCGTCGGCGGTGACGGCGAGAAGGGCGAGCGGGAACTTCGCGCGAGCGTCGTCGGGAACGTCTCGGCCGGCGAGAACGCGACCGTGAAGGTCACGAAGGGCGGCGAGGCCGTCGCGAACGCCGAGGTTCGCGTCGACGGTGAGGTCGTCGCCACGACGGACGCGAACGGCACCGCGACCGTCCAGGTGCCCGCCGACGTCGAGGAGTTCGAACTGACGGCCACCACGGTCGAGAGCAGCGAACACGGCGAGGGTGAGGCCGAACTCGAACTGGAGTTCGGCGAGAGCGAGGACAGCGAGGCGGACGACAGCGACGACGGGACGAACGCGTCGGTGGACCTCGCCGTCGCGCTCGAGGGCTCGTTCACCGCGGGCGAGAACGCGACTGTCGTCGTGACCGACGGCGACGGTGAGGCCGTCGAGAACGCCACTGTCGCCGTAGACGGCGAGGTCGTCGGCGAGACGAACGCCGACGGCGAGCTGACCGTCGAGGTGCCGGCGAACGCGAGCGTGGACTCCGAACTGACGGTGACGAGCGATGGCGAGACGCTCACCGTCGACGTGTCGGCGGTCGCCGCGGCGAACTGACGACTCGACCGCGACCCGACTGTGGAATCAGCGCAGCCGCGGGCGCCGGAACGCGGGGTTCCGGTGGGCCGCTCCGACTGAACGCTTATTCTCCTCAGAGCCCTACGACTCGTGTGCGTAACTCCACCAGACTCCTGGCTGCGGCCACCGGAGTCGTAGTCACGGCGGCGCTCGCCTCTGCGGCCGTGACGTACCGGTCCCGCCAGACCGAGCAACTCGACTACGAGACCGTACTCGCGCTCGACGGCGTCGAACTGCGGCGCTACCCGGAGGCGGTCGCCGTCGAGACCACCGCCGGGGACCGGCGGGAAGCGTTCTCGCGGCTGTTCGGCTACATCAGCGACGAGAACGCCGGCGAGCGGAACATCGAGATGACCGCGCCCGTCCGGATGGAGGCGGCCCGAATCCCGATGACGGCGCCCGTCCGCGTCAGCCCGACAGCGATGCTGCCCGGGGCTGACGGACCGTCGACCGACGAGGACGTCCGGATGGCGTTCTATCTACCCAACGAGTACACGCCCGAGACCGCGCCGGAGCCCACCGATCCCGACGTCTCCCTCGTGACCGAGCCGGCGCGGACGCTCGCAGTCCGGGGGTTCTCCTGGCGGCCGACCGTCGGCCGCATCCGCGACAACGAGCGGCGACTGCTGGAGCGCCTGGACGAGCACGGCATCGAGCCGACCGGCGACCCGTTCTTCCTCGGCTACGACTCCCCGGGCACCCTCCCGTTCCTCCGCACGAACGAGGTTGCGGTTCCCGTACAGGCCGACTGACGGGGAACGACGCGAGGTCCCGTATCGCGGCAGGCCGGGTTCGGTACCACAGAGTCCGCAATCGAGCGAGCAACCCGCCGACGAACGCGGCGGTCACGAGAGTTTTGACGTCCCCGTACGACTAGAGGGGTGGAACTCCACTGCAAGAAGTGGCGGGGGGACCGCGTCGCGTTCTGCTTCTGTTCGGGGAGCGCGAGTGGGGCGGTTACGACGCCATGTTCCGGCAGCTCTCGGCGCACTCCCGGAGCACCTCCGCGGTGACCTGGCAGTGCTCGGCGTCGTGGCTCTCGCACTCGTCCGCGCAGGCCTCACACGCCTCGACGCACGCCTCGGCGAAGTGGCCGCTGTACTCCGAGCCCCGGGCCATGAACCGGGCGTGCATCGAGGTGATGTCCGCGATGTCCCGGCAGAGACGGGCACACTGCTCCATCTCCTCGCTCCCGAGACACTCGTCGGCGCACCACTCCGAGACCTCCGCGGCCTCGTTGCAGATCTCGATGCAGTCCCGCTCCTCCTCGGACAGCCGGTCTATCTTGGACACCGTCTCGGCCAGTGACATAGTGCGTCGTACTCGGGCTTCCGCCAGCATACGCTCCCGGCTTGCATCTGCCGAGGATAGAATAGGGGCTGCGGGGAGGGGGCCCCAGCAGCGTTGCGTGCCCTCACCCCCGCCTCGACCCGCCCGTCGTTCGGTCAGTCGGTTACGGGTCGGTCGTGTCCACGCCACTGATCTCGAATCGAGCCCCGCCAGCACGGCCGTCGCGCACCGCGATGTCCCAGCCGTGACTGTCGACGATCTCGGTGACGATGTACAGGCCGAGCCCCGTCCCGTCTGCCGCTGTCGAGAAGCCACGCACCAGCACTCGCTCGGCGTCACCGTCCGGAATCCCGGCGCCGTCGTCCGCGACGTAGAACCCGTCCTCGCAGTCGCCAATGGTGACGGTCACGTCCTCGCCACCGTGTTCGACCGCGTTCCGCACGAGATTCTCCAGCAGCTGTTGGGTGCGGCGCCTGTCGGCGCGAATCGTGCGGTCGGTCTCGAGGGCGAGGGTGGCGTCTGCCGTCTCCGTGTGCTGCCAGCACTCCTCGGCCAGCGCTCGGAGCGCCACCGGTTCCGGAGCGACCACCGCCTCGTCGTTCCGCGCGAGCGCCAGCAGCTCCTCGATGAGGGTCTCCATCTGGTCGAGTGACTCCGCGACGGCACCGAGATGCTCGCTCTCGCACTCGCTCCGCGCCATCTCGAGTCGCCCCCCGGCGACGTTCAACGGATTCCGGAGGTCGTGGGAGACGACGCTCGCGAACTCCTCGAGCCGCGACGTCCGTTCCTGGAGTTCGCGCTCCTGTTCTTTCCGGTCGGAGATGTCCATCGACGTGACGTAGACCCGCGAGAGGTCGTCGCTGTACTCGTCGGGGACGTGGACTTCGATGAGTTCGTGTTTGCGGTCGCCCCCCAGGGTCTGGCCGACCGTCTCCCACCGAAAGTTCCGCTCGCCGGCCGCGAGGGCCACCCACATGTCCCGCATCGTCTCGAACGCGTCGTCGGTGAACACCTGCTCCAGGTTGTCGATTAGTACCTCCTTCGACGGTGCCCCGTAGTAGTCGAGGGCGTTCTCGTTCACGTCGATGACCTCGATATTCGCCATCAGTCGCCGAACGACGTCGGGGTGGTCGTCGAGGTAGGCGGCGAGGTCGTCGACATCCTCGGTGAGCGCGTCCAGCTCCTGCATGCTCGCCGAGTAGTCCTCCTCCCAGATGACGAGGGGGCTGTTCTCGAACAGCGACCGGTACCGCTTCTCGGCCGCCCGTTCCTGTTTCGTGAGCCGGTACTTCGCGACGCTGTTCGTGACGCGGTTGGCGAGAATCTCGTACTGCTCGGTGCCGCCCCCTTTCTGGAGGTAGTCGGTGGCACCGCGGGTGATGGCGTCGCTGGCGATCTCCTCGCTGCCCTTCCCCGTGAAGACGATGAACGGGAGGTCGGGAGTGCCATCGCGGACGGCGTCGAGCAGTTCGAGGCCGTTCGTCTCCGGCATCTCGTAGTCGCTCACGATGCAGTCGACTTCCATCGACTCTACCCGCTCGAGTGCATCTCGGGCGCTCGTTGCGGTGGTGACCGAGAACCGCGAGTCGTGGCGTTCGAGGTTGGTGGCCGTCAGGTCGACGAGGTCGAGATTGTCGTCGACGCAGAGAATAGAGATGCGGTCGGGGTCTGCCGACATAGGTACAGTGTATCAGATGGGGAGGATAACCGTTTGGGATTGCTACACAAGGCCACGGTGGTGAGCGCAACCGGGGGAATACACGCTCCGAGATTCGCCAGAATGCTCGTGGTTGCGGGAGGCGTCGTCGCGGTGGGTGCCGCGAGTGATTCGTGGACGAACCGACGATGGGCGCGGAGAGACGGGATCTCACACATCACGCCCTCTCGTGGCCGGTCGGCTGCGCGCGACCCATCCGATGCGCCTTTCCGGGTCGGCGGCGTCCCTTTGCGTATGAACGCGGCGTCGCCGGCGGTAGACGGGCGGAACGGAGCGGTGAACTGACCATGGGGAACGGCAAGGACCACTACTACAACAAGTCGAAACAGGAGGGCTACCGGACCCGGGCCGCCTACAAACTGCAGCAGATCGACGACGAGTTCGGCCTGCTGTTCGGCGGCGCGACGGTCGTGGACCTCGGCGCGGCGCCCGGCGGGTGGCTGCAGGTCGCCGCCGAGGAGGCCGGAGCACGCGGACGGGTCATCGGTGTCGACTTCCAGCGCATCGACGACATCGACACCGAGGCCGGCTTCCAGACCATCCGCGGCGACATGACCGAAGAAGACACCCGCGAGCAGATTCGGCAGGCTGCGGGTTCGAGCGGCGTCGACGTCGTCCTCTCGGACATGGCGCCGAACATGACCGGAGAGTACAACCTCGACCACGCGCGCTCGGTCCACCTCGCGCGGCAGGCCCTCGACACCGCCCGCGAGGTCCTCGTGGACGGCGGCCACTTCGCGGTGAAGGTCTTCGACGGCCAGGACTTCAAGGAGTTCCTCGCGGACGTCGAGGAGGAGTTCGCGTTCACCCGGACGTACACGCCGGACGCCTCCCGTGACTCCTCTTCGGAACTGTACGTCGTGGCGAAGAACCGCGTGGACGCGCCCGTCGAGGAGGGCGACAGCCTCGAGGTCGACATCGTCGGCGAGGGCGACGAGGGCGACGGCGTGGCGAAGGTCGACGGCTACACCATCTTCGTGCCCGACGCCGACGAGGGAGAGACCGTCGAGGTCGAAGTGACTGACGTGAAGCCGAACTTCGGGTTCGCCGAACGGCGCTAGTCCCGGAGGTTCTCGCGGAGGCGTTCGAACGTCGGCGCGTGGAAGACGACGTACAGTCCGTTGGCGTCGTCGACCCGGACCGAAGCCTCGTTCTCGTCGGCGTCGATCGACGCGTCGAGCGCGACGAACTCCTCGACCCCCTTCGAGTACCGATAGACCTCGAGTTCCGACTCCGAGCCGTTCGCCGGGAGGCGGGACTCGTTGTACTCGAAGGTGAGGAACGCGTGGTCGTGGGACGCCGTCGCCTCCACGTGGGCGTACCAGGCGACCACGGCGTCGCTCAGCGGGTCCTCCGTGACGCCGATGGGTCGCACCCTGACGTCGCCGTGGTCGGCGTGCTCGGGGACGCCGACGAGCGTCACGAGGCCGCGTGAGTCCCCGGAGAAGCCGACGGGGACGTCGGCCGTGAGGCGGCGCTGGTCGCCGCCGAAGCCGCGGTAGTCGCCGTGGCGGCGCGCGTCGTCAACCCAGGCCGGGCGCTCGACGTGCGTGTCACCGACTGCCGAGAGTTCGTAGGTCAGCGAGACGGGCGTTCCGCCGCGGTCGTAGCGGTAGGACGCCTCGACGACGCGGCCCTCAGCGGTGGCGAGCACCTCGCCCCGGACGTTCGTCAGCCCGGCGGCCTCCGTCTGGTTCGACCCGCTGACGGTGAGTCGCCAGCGGGTGCGGCCGTCGCGTTCGACGGTGCCGTCCCGTGAGAGTGCGGGTGCTGGGCGGCCGTCGGCCACACCGAGCGCGCGACGGAGCGCGGGCGGTGCGACGTACTGCCCCCGCGGGGAGTGGTCGTAGCGCGCCGACCAGTTCGAGACGACGTACTTCGCTCCCGCCTCGTCGGCCGGCCAGTACGACCGACCGTCGGCGACGAAGACGTTCGCCGTCCCGCCGAACGCCGTCTCCTGTTCGACGCGCGCGGTGCCGTTCGTGCTCACGCGGGCGGTGGCCGCGTTGCCCTGACCCGCCGGTCCGTCGGGGAGCGCCGCGGTGAACGACTCGTTGTCGAGGGACGCGACGTGCGCGTCGAGGAGGACGGTGGCGTTCACCTGGCCTCCCTCGACGCCCGGCGGTGGCGACGGGGCGCCGTCCCCACCACCGAGCGGGCCGAGCGCGCCGCTACACCCGGCGAGGACGACCAGCGTACAGACCGCGAGTGCCCTGGTTGCTGTCACGTACCGCGCTCCGCGGTACGTGGTGATAAAACCGGGCGACGCTCCCGTGAGAAGAGGCTACTCCGCAGTGGGCGTGGCCCCGAGGCCGCGGCCGCGGAACGCGCCGACCACGGCGTAGACGAACGGCGTGTCGAGGACGGCGATGGCGAGTTTGAGGACGTACTGGCCGACGATGAGCGAGAGAATCTGGTCCGTCGGGTAGACGGAGCCGACGCCGAGGACGGCGGGCGCGACGGCGAACGCGACGGTGACGAAGATGACCGTGTCGAGGGCCTGGCTGGTCGCCGTCGAGGCGATGTTCCGCACCCAGAGAAGGTCCTCGCCGGTGCGCTCGCGGATGGCGTGGAACGCGAGGACGTCCCAGTTCTGGCTCACGACGTACGCGAGCAGGCTCCCGACGACGATGTTCGCGCTCGACCAGAGCACGCGGGAGAATTCGGCCTGACCGACGCCGGAGAACGGCGCGATGGGGGCCTCGATGGTGGTGTAGACGAGCGCGAGCATCACGAGCGTCATCGCGAAGCCGACGTTCACCATCACCTGGGCGGCCCGGCGGCCGTACAGTTCGGAGTAGCAGTCCGACGCGAAGAACGTCAGCGCGTAGGCCAGCGCCGCGCCCGGCATCACGAGCGCGCTGCCCGTGACCGGGAGCGTGAGACCGAACGGCAACTCGAACATGAGGAGTTTCGAGGCGGTGAGCTGGGCGGTCACCAGCGCGGTGACGAACAGGGCGACGAGGACGATGCGCCCAGTCGCCAGGCGCTCCTCACTCGTCATCGTCGAGCCTCCCGTGGCGGTCGTCGATGTCGTCGAGGACGTCGAGGGTCTTCCGGATGGACGCCCGGATGGCGTCGCTGCGGTTCACGAACTTGCCGTCGTCCCCGACGTGCTCGTCGAGGTCCGCGAGGAGTTCCTCGGGCACCTCCACGCTTATCTTTGGCATATGACTGCAGTAATACCCGGAGAATATAAGCGCCGCGTTCGGGGCCGGTCAGTCCTCGGGTTCGACCACGCCGGCGCGCTCCGCTGCCTCGCTCGCGTCGGCGCTCGAACCGTCGACGCCGCCCGCGTCGTCGCCGGCATCCGCGGTTGGAGCGTCCTCTCCGGTTCCTCCGGCCGTCTCGGCCAGACCGAGTACCCCCCGCAGGTCGAACTCGGCCGCGGCGTCGGCCGGGAGCGGTGACGGGTCGTCGACGAGTTCGGGCGGGTCGAAGCTGAGGAGCAGGTCCGGGGTGACCGCGAAGAACGACCCGGTCCGGGTGTCCTCGACGACGCCGACGTCGGAGTCGATGGCGAAGTCGACGACGTCGGCCAGGGACTCTGCCTCCGTCCGCTCCCGGTCGAGCACTGACTCGGGGAGGCGCGCGCGGACGACCCACTCGTCGAACTCGGCACGGTCGTCGCGGTACGCGAGGTACTCCCGCTCGACGTCGGTCAGTTCGAGCGCGGCGCGGCGGTGGGTGAGGGCGAGCGCCGCCAGGCCGACTACCCCGGCGAGGAGTAGCAGCGGTCCGCCGACCGTCCACAGCGGTCCGTACGTCCGCGGCACCGCGACGACCTGGGTGGTAGTCGCGGCCGCCTGGGTCGACTCCGCCTGACCCACCGTGTAACTCGTGCTACCGATGGACAGCGGGAGGCTGTGCGTGAGCGACTTGCCCGGACCACCGCCGGCCGCGCTGGCGTTCACGGCCACCACGACCGCCGTCTCTATCTTGCCCGGCGTCTCGCCCAGCGACTCCTGTATCGCTGCGACGCGGTCGTTCACTCGGCTGGCGTTCACGGCGAAGTCCACGGTCGCGGTCTCGCCCCTGTCGAGCGTGGTCTCGTTCGCGGCCAGCGGCGTGCGCTCGGTCCAGAACACCGCGCCCTCCTCGCCCACCGAGCGCGCGACGAGCGTGGCGTTCATCGAGACGGACAGCGACCCGGAGTCGGCGTCCGTGTCGCGGTAGGTCGCCGCGAACGTCCCGTCGAGCACCGGCGTGACGGTGGTGAAGTACGTCGAGCGCCCCCGGAGTTCGGTCCCCTCCTCGAAGACGGGGTTCTCGGCCACGACGGTCGCCGAGTGGCTGTAGTCGGCGGTGACCGCCCAGTTCGTCACCGTCTGGCGCTCCTCGGTGGTCCCGGGCGCGGCGTAGGCGGTGGCCGTGGCGTAGCCGCCGGCCATCGCGCAGACGGCCAGCGCGACCACGAGAACCGGGAGCCACGACGCGGCGAACGACCGAATCCCCAGCCAGCGACTGTCCCCTGCCATGCCCAACGCCTGTGTCATCCGGGCCCAAAGAACTGTTGGTGACCTGAACCGACTGCCGGTGGTCGGGTCACCGGAACCGGCGACGGATGCGGCCCAGCAGCGACCGGTCGTGTCTGGACTGCCGGCGCCGGAGCCTGACGCGGCGCCCGCGCAACACCCCCAGGCCGAGGAGCGCGATGCCGCCCGCGAGCACCGCGTCGATGGCGACGATGGGGAGCCACGGGTGGAGCCGGTAGAGCCCGTCGAGCAGCGACGTCGGGAGCACTGCCAGGTAGCGATGTTCGGCCACGTACCGCCGATAGTAGCCGGTCTCGGGCGGCGCCGACAGCGTCACCTGGGCGCTCCCCGAGGACCGCCCGCCGACGTACTGCCGCGCCGGTTCGACAGCGACGCCGCCGCTGGCGGGTTCGAGGTAGGTCACGACCGGCACCAGGCCGTCGTTGGGGAGGCGGTACGTGAACGTCGAGGACTCGCCCGCCCGAATGGTGGTCGGGCTCTCGGAGTCGAACTCTGCGCTGACGACGCCGTACTCCTCGGTGCCGGCCGGCACGACCATCGCCGCGGTCGCGGAGACGACGAGCAGGCCCGCGAGCACGGCGACGACGACGCCCGGTGAGATACCCTGGTCGCGAGAGCGCGAGCGTTCTCTGTCGCGCTCCCGGCCGCTGCTCACGAGCAAGTCGACGACGTAGAGCAGGGCCGACAGCGCGAACAGGAGGTACGTGAGCCCCTGGGTGCCCATCAGCGAGCGCGTGCCGGTGAGACTCGCGAGAGTGCGCTGCGTCTCGGTCACCGCGTTCTGGACGCCCATCACGGCGGTACCGAGGTTCGGAATCACGACCACCTCGCCGTTCACCGCCAGCGCCTTCGCGACGACCTGCGCGCGCTTCACCGGTGGCTCGTCGCCGTCCTGGTCGGTGAACGGGTTCGCGTCCCCCCGCGTGACGAATCCCCGTTCCGTCTCCCCCACGACCCGGTGGGTGGTCAGGCCGCCGCCGTGGAGCTCCTTGGCGCGGAACACCACGACGTCGCCCTCCTCGATGTCGCCGTCGACAGCGGTGGGGACGGCGACGAAGCCGTCGCCCGGCTCCATCGTCGGCGACATGCTCCCGGTCTCGACGTAGCCGAGCAACACCGGGTAGCCCAGCACCTGTCCGGCGACGAGTGCGAGCACCATCCCGACGAGGAGCGCCTCGCCGGCGAGCGTGAGGATGCGCCGCGAATCCATCGAGTGTCGGACGGGTGAACGTATCAGCGAGGCATAAATCCTTGGACGGCGTCAGTCCGCGGCGTCCACCGCGCGCGCCGGCGTCGCTTCGAACAGACCGAGTTCCAGAGCGACGTACGGCGCGACGAACGCGAGACAGAACCCGAGCAGGTGGGCGTACAGGTTCAACACGCCCCCCTCGACGCCAGGCGACGCTGGAAACGCGACGAACGGCGTCGCCAGGTACAACACCAGACCGACGACGAGCAGGTCGAGCCACCCCGCCGTCGACGCGCCGGTCGACGCCCGCGGCGCGTCGCTCCGGACGAGCGGCACGGCGTACGCCACCGCCGCGACTGCGGCCACCCCGGCAACGCCCACACTCACCGGCGACCAGGGGAGTGCCACCACCGCGACGACGGCGAGCGCGGCGAAGAACAGGCCGGGCGCGTGTCGCAGACGGACGCGGGCGTCGAGTCTCCGCCGCGCGTAGGCGACGAGCAACAGCGGAAGCAGTCCCGCGAACGCGAGGTTCACCCCCGAGAACCCGTAGCCGACGGCGTTCCGCGGCACCGCGAGGTTGAGTCCCGACAGCGCGAACGGCACCGCGAGCAGGTAGGTGGCGGTCGCCGTGCCGAACAGCTGGCGGCGGCCCGCGAGAGTCGCGAGCAGATAGCCGACGCCCGCGAGCAAGAGGAACGCCAGGACGTTCGCAAGCAGGTGTGAGCTCTCCAGGTGGACGAAGTGCGCGGTGTACGCCGTCGCGAGCGTCGGGTCCGTGTACCGGAACGCCAGCGACCGTCGCACGTCCAGCGGGAGCGCGAAGACGCCGACCAGCACCCCGGGCACGAGCAGCAGGAGCGCGACGTCCCGCAATCGCACGGCGCGTCGCAGGGCCGCCCGGAACGGCGGTCGACGGCCCGACTCGCTGTCCATGGGCGGAGTGGTCGTCCCGCCGCCAAAAGTCCACCCCACTGTCACGTCACTCCCGCGGGAGCCGCCGCACCAGCGCGAGCGTGGCGACGACGAGCGCGAGCATCACCGAGACGCCCGCGACCGCCTGGAGGTCGATGCCCGCCGGCTCCGCCACCGGCGTCTCGTCGGCACCGTCGGTCGCGGCCGCGTCAGACTCGTCCCCAGACCCACTGGCGGCGGTGGTCCCGTCCCCACTCCCAGCTTCGACCACGAGGCTGCCCGCGTCCGTCCCCCCCACAGCGACGTCGTACTCGCCCGGAGACGGTGTGGTCGTGAACGTCACTGTCGTCGATTCGCCCGCGTCGAGGGCGACCGCCTGTTCGGCCACCACGCGACCGTCGAGCGTGAGCGCGACAGTCCGTTCGCCCGCCGCGCCGCCCGCGTTCTCGACCTCGCCGGTCACGGTGACCGGTTCGTCGGCGGCCGCCGTCGCGGGGTCGACGGACGCGGACTGGACGCCGATCGCGGGCCGCTCCGCCGCGAGCACGAACGTCGAGAAGCCGTCCGCCTCCGCCGCGACGAACAGGCGACCGGCGCGCTCCCCAACCACCGTCGCGTCGACTTCGCTCCACTCGCCGTCGCTGTGCCGGTACAGCGTCAGGTCCCCGGCGTCCGTGTCGACCGCGTCGAGGTAGTCCTCGGCGACGCTGAACCGGAACGTCGCGCGTCGAATCTCCCGCTCGCTGCTCTTGGTCGTCACCTCGACGGCGCCGAGTGCGTCGGCTCCTGACGCGGGCAGCGGCCCCGCCGACGAGGCCCCCACGCGTCGCACGCCGACCGACAGCGCGCCGTCGGTCGCGCGCGTCACCGACAGCTCCTCGAGCGTCACGTTTGTCTCGACGACGCTCATCCCCGACGTGTCCAGCGCCACCGGCTCCCCCGCAGACGCGTGCAACACGGTGAACTGTCGGGAGCCCTCGGACGCCGCGACCGTCCGCACGTTCGGCCCGACCTTGTCGTCGACCGTCATCGCGTCGGCCGTCTCGGGCTCCGCGACCCGCGAGTGCACCGTGATGTCGTCGACATCCAAGTCGCCCTCCGTGGTATTCACACGCACGCTCACCGGTACGGCCTCGTCGGTACCAAGACGCACGCCCTCCGCCCGCGAGTCAACCGGCTGTCCAGCTACCTCGAAGGTGACTTCGTCCGAGTCCGCCGTCACCCAGACTTCTGCGTACCGGTCGCCCGTGTACCGCAAGTAGAACACGTCCCCGAACACCGTCACCGAGTCAGGATTTAACCCGGTCTCTCCCGGGGTGAGATCCAGCGCTAGCTTGCCGTCCGGCCCGATGGTCGCGTATTCGCTGTCAGCGGCCGGTAACAGCTCCACGCCTCCCGACACGTCGTCGCTCGGCCCGTCGAGCAGCGGCGCTGCTGCCGACGGGAACGCCAGCGTCCCCGCGAGCGCGAGCGCCGCAGCGAGTGCGAGTGTGCGTCGACTGATCACGCGTGCCCTCTACCGGAAGAACTCCATCCAGTTGCTCGGGACAATACAAGACTAAGGGGTAGTATTGGGGTGCCTGAAGGAAGTCAAGTCGTGTCTGAGTACGCCCCGAGACGGTGCGAGTGAGCGCGAAAATGATGTTCGTAAGCGGATTAGGAACCGTTGGGACGACCCTGGTTAGATGGAGTTACCGTCGACCTCGCTCACGTCTGTCCCGACGACCCCGACTTCCCGCTCGACGTTCGCGATGGTGACGGCTCCGCTATCGGGAGTACCAGCGCCTGCGACACCGCCGAGGCCGAGGAAAAAGATAGCCGTCTCGTGGTCCGTCTGGAGGCGCTAGCCCTGTGATGCGTCGGCCTTGATGTTCACCGTATCTGGGAGATCGTCCCATTTCGGCTTCCCACGAGTCAGGATCGTGACGTTGACGAAAACCTGCTCCCCGACGTCGAGTTGGTACGCGTTTCCAGGTCCTTCTATCGAGGTGCTGAAGTCGGAGTTGTCGTCCGACTCGGTGCCGTACCAGTTCACAGCGTCGTCACCATCGTTGTCCTCTATCCAGACGCCAACAGGCTGCGACCCCTGGTTGGTGATGCTGAAGACGCCGGTGAAGGAGTAGTCCGATTCCTGATTGATACCCGAGCCCGTGACGTCGGCACTCTTACCGAAAGCTAACTGGAGTGTTCCGTTGTTCCCCCCGACGGCGTAGTCGCTCGTGTCATTGAGCGCGAGGAAGGCCTTCTTGTCGCCAACAACTTGCATGTTTGCGCTGCGTTCGACGTTCGCGAAGTTGAACGCACCTGTACCAACTGCAGCCGCGCTAGCGGCGGCGAGCGATCCGAGTCCCGCGATGAACTTGCGTCGTTGCATTGTCGTATTACCTCGTTCGTGCACTCCCGCGGGCACCGCACGCCCCGAGAGCGCTCACTCACACCCAGGAGCCTTTTCCCCGTAGTATTGACACGACTGAACGTGGTTCAGCGTGGACGTGAAATGGCGGCCAGATGCGAAGGCTGTGCCAGCGCCGTCAGCCAGCACCGGATGGTCGGGTCTGAGAACGGCAAGTCGGCCGTATGGGTGGGCCTGAGAACTGGTCACCCGGGCCATAACTCAGTCCCGTGCGACCGATAGCAGTGGCCTAACGACGACTGCCTCACGAGAACTACAGGCAGGCGCCGAACTCGCCGATTGCCGTAAAATACCGTTAGAGGAGTTCAAACCCTCGCTAAACCCAGCGTCTGACAGCGGGCATACAGGCCAGAAATAAAAGAACTCCAACACTTATGATTGGTTGGGCGCATTGCATGTGTTGTTGTGGCATCGGTATCACATAGTGGGGGAGCGGATACGTCTTCGGGGCCAACTGAAGACGAACTGTTCGAGGTGCTCTCGAGCAGACGACGCCGGTACGCGCTGCACGTGCTCAAGGGGACGGAGTCGCCGGTCGAGATCGGTGACGTCGCCGAGCAGGTCGCCGCGTGGGAGTACGACACCGAGGTGGCGAAGGTGTCCTACGACGAGCGCAAGCGCGTCTACACGGCGCTCCAGCAGTCCCACCTCCCGAAGATGGACGACGCGAACGTCGTACAGTTCGACAAGAACCGCGGGCTCGTCGAACCGACGCCCGCGCTCGAGGACGTAGAGGTGTACATGGACGTCGTGAAGGGCAACGAGATCCCCTGGAGCACCTACTACCTGGGGCTCTCGGCCGTCGCCGCGACGCTGATGCTCGCCGTCGCGGTGAACGTGTGGCCGTTCACGATGCTCCCGGACCTCGCGTGGGGGGTCGCCACGGTCGCCGGGTTCGCCGTCTCGGCGGTCGCCCACCGCTACTACGCCCGGCAGAGCGAACTCGGCAGCGGCGAGCAGCCAGTCGAAGTGGACCATGAGTAGCCTCAAAGGACTCAGCATCGCGCTCGCAGTCCTCGCGGGCACCGGCCTGCTGCTGGGCACGTTCGGCTTCAGCGCCGCCTCCGCCGAGCGCGGCGTCTCCGTCGCCGTGGTGGACGACGAGAACGCGATGGTCGGCTACCAGGCCAGCGACCGACTCGCACCCGAGGGCCAGCGTGTGGACCTCGTCACGGTCACGAACCGACTGCCCGGCGACGTCGCGGTGACGGACGTCACCGTGGACGCGGACTCCTTCGCCATCAAGGACCTCTCCGAGCCCACGCTATCGCCGGGGACGACGGCGGTCGTCAGCGGAACCGTCGACTGCACACCGGGTGAGACCGAGACCGTCGAGGTGTCCGTCACCCTGGAGGGGAGTGGCGTGACCGCATCCATCTCCGGGGCGACGCGGGAGTTCGAACTCTCGTGTGCGAGCCTCGACGGCGCGACGTTCAACGGCAAGGGGAACTTCGAGGTCGATAGCACCGGCGTCTCGGAGACGAACATCGTCTACTGGACGAACGCGAGCGACGGCGGGTTCGAACGCCACGAACTCGACGACTTCGACACGGCGAAGAAACTACAGCCCCAGGTCCGGGGCCAACCGGGAGTCGTGGCCGTCTACTTCCCGGCGTTCGACACTACGTTCGTTCACCCGAACGTCGACGTGGAGACCGAGACCATCAGTAGCTGGGGTACCGGGAACCAGACCGCCGACCGGATCGAGGGACACCCGGCGTTCGACGAGCACGGAGAGTAGCGGGGTCGCGGACCGACCCAGACGTTCCCGTTCGCCGACAGAAAAGCTGTTCTGCGAGCCGTTAACTGTCAGTCCAGCGTTCTGTCGTCCGTGACGACAGACGGTTCACGGACCCACGGCCGAGACGCGCTCGTTTCCGACGCCCGCGAGTTCGCGGCGACCCTCGAAGACGCCCACCCCGACCCGTACGCCGGCCACGGCGGGCGGGTCGCGTTCCACCGGCACCTCGAAGAACTGGTCCGCGAGATTCCCGACGGCGGTCAGTCAGCGCCCGCGTTCGCCCGGCGACTCCAGCAGTTCGCCGCCCGCGTCCGCGACGGCCACACGAAGGTCGTCGTCCCGGACGACGCGTCGGCCGACGCCGACGGCCGCCTTCCGCTCGGCTGGCGCGTCGTCGGCGACGCCCTCTACGTGGAGGCGGTGTACGACGACGCGCACACCGACCTGCTCGGCGGCCGACTGCTGGCCGTCGAGGACGTCCCGGTCCCGGCGTTGCGGGAGCGAGTGGCGCGCACGGAGAGCAGCGACAACGCGTACGGCGACCGGAAGTCGCTCTGTGACGCGCTCGGACCGGACCCCGCCTCGCTGGACGCGCTCGTCGGGGACGCGACCACTCCCACGGTCACCGTCGAGACGACCGACGGCGAGCACCAGGAACGGACGCTCGCACGCACCGACGCAGCCGACCCCGTGGCGACGCTCGACGCTGCGCTCGACCACCCCGAGACGAGCGGCGAACCCGCCTACCGGTTCCTCGACGACGCGGCGCTTCTCAGGATTCCGGACTGTCAGACGCACCGCGAACCCCTGGAGGCCGCGCTGGCGATGTACGAGGAGGTGCCGGACCTCTACGACCTCCGGGAGACCTACCGACGGACCGCCGGCGAACCGGTGCCCGAGGACGACGCGGCGGTGCTCGCGGGCATCCCCGCGGCCACCGAGATATTCGTGGCTCTCGCCGAGGAGATGGCGTCGCGGGACACGGAGACGCTGGTCGTGGACACGCGCGGGAACGGTGGCGGGAGTTCCGTCGCCGCGTACGCGCTCACCTACGTCCTCCACGGCCGCGAGGGCGTCGCGACAGCCGCCGGCGACCAGTACAGTGTCTCGAAGGACTCCGCGCTCTACCGCGAGAACTACGGGGACGACGGTCCGGTCGCGGACACCGAGAACGCCGCCGGCTTCGACTTCGACTCCTACTTCACGGCCACTGGGGAGAAGGGCGCGTCCGTACTCGAGGAGCTGACGGAGCTGAGCGAGACGTTCGCCCGGGAGCTGGCGCGCGGGGACGACGCGGGCCGCTACTGCCCGGAGAACGTCGTCGTCGTGACCGACGCGGAGACGTTCTCGGCGGGCGTCGAGCCCGGAATCCTCCTCTCGAAACTCGGCGCACAGGTCATCGGCGTGCCGTCCGCGCAGTCGGCCAACGGGCCACGCGACGTGTTACTGAGCGACCTCCCGGAGACCGGCCTCGAATTCCGCGTCTCCTACCGCCACCACGTCTTCCAGCCAGGCCAGGACGGCACCGTGTTCGAGACCGACGTCGAACTCACGCCCGAGCGCTTCGAGGCGTACGGCCGCACGAGCGACGCCGGGGTGCGCCTCGCGCTCGACGCGGCGGCCGGCGAGTTACGCCTCTGAGGCCGGCGTCGGCGGCCCGCCGCGCCGCCCGCCGAGCGTGACGACGAACAGCATGCCGAGCCCGAGGAAGTACATCAGTATCATCGGGAGCGCGATGAGGAACATCGTGTAGAGGCTGTCCGGCGTGACGAGCGAACTGAACGCGAAGATGGAGAGCACGGGGACCCGCCAGCGCTCGCGCATCGTCCGGTAGGAGACGATGCCGCCGATGTGGAACAGCACCATCGTCACCGGGATGTCTGCCAGCAGGCCGATACCCACCGTCAGCAGGAACACCATCCACGCGAAGTTGCTGACGGTGTAGCTGATGACCATGTCCGACTGGAGCGCGTCGTAGACGAGGAAGGAGATGAGCTCCGGCGCCACGAACGAGTAGCCGACGTAGCTGCCGAGCGCGAGGCCGCCGACGATGCCGCCGCCCCACACGCCGATGGTGCGCCGGTCCCCCGTGACGAGGCCGCGGTCCGCGAGCGCCGGCCACATGTAGTAGACGAGGAGTGGGAGGACGCCGATGGCCGCCAGCACGGTCGAGATCTTCACCTGGAAGACGAGCGCCTCGACCGGGTGGAGGGTGATGGGCCACGCCACGTCGCCCGCCGGCTGGACGTCCTGGGGGATGCGCGCGATGAAGTCGTCCCGAGTCTCCGCGAACCCGCCGTAGTAGAGCCAGCCGAAGATGGTGACCAGCAGCGCCATGAACGTGCCGACGATGCGGAACGCCCGCGAGCGCAGGCTGCCGACGATGAACCGGATGTCGTAGTAGTAGCCGCCGATGTCGTCCTCCGTGGTCTCCTCCTCGGTGAACGCGTCCATCATCCCCGCGGCCGTGCTCTGGACGGTATTCGAGTCGTCGTCCTCCTCCGCTTCAGCCTGTTCTTCGAGGTCGGCCTGGACCTGGTCGAAGCGGTCGACGATGGCCTGGGCCTTCTCGTCGTCGCCGTCGTCGAGGGCGCGCTGGGCGGTCGCCATCGCCTCGTCCTCGCTCATCGACGCGAACTTCTCCTGGGGTGCGGCGCGGACGCCCTGCGCGTCGACGACGTCGAGGTCGATGTCGGTGGGTCGACCGCCACCCGCCGCGGCGACCGCCTGCGCGGCGCGCTCGACGGCGACGTAGACGTAGTAGAACAGCGTCGCGAGCAGCGCGACCGCGGCGAAGATGGCGCCCAGCAGCAGGTAGCTGGTCTCGACCGGGACGCCGAACGCCGCCGCCGCGGTCATCAGGCGGTAGGACGACCCGACGAACGCGAGCGCGTCGTTGATTCCGGCGACGCCGCCGAAGTTGCCGAACGCGTACCCCGCGCCGAAGCCGAGGACGGCGACGCCGAGGATGCGGTTCCAGCGCTCGCGGAACACGCCCCCGACGTCGACGTGTTCGCGGCCGCGTTTCATCGTGACGACGATCTTCGAGAGGTACAGCGACAGCCCGTACAGCAACACCAGGGGCGTCGCCCACAGCAGTTGCGTGAACGGGTCCGGCGGGGAGAACATCGCGCCGAACGCGAAGATGCCCATCACGGCGTACTTCCACTTGTCGCGGAACGTCTCGTAGGAGACGATGCCGGAGTACGAGAGCGCCGACATCAACAGGGGTAGCTGGGCTGCGAGCGCGAACGAGAGCGCGAGGAAGAAGATGAACTCCGTCCACTTCACGATGGAGTACTTCGGCGCCAGCCCGGAGCCGACGGCGTTGCCCGCCAGGAAGTCGAACATCAGCGGGAAGAACAGGAAGTAGGCGTAGGAGATGCCGATGGCCGCCAGCCCGAAGAAGACCACGACGAAGCCGAACACGTGGTACTTCGTGATGCGGAGTTCGGGGATCATGTCCCGCTCCTGCAGGGGTTCGCGGGCGTGGTAGAGGACCACCGGGATGATGAACGCGACGCCGGTGAACAGCCCGATCTTCACCTGCATCAGGATGACGTCGAACGGCGTCTGGGCGATAATCTGGGCGCTCTCGACGAGCAGGTCTTCGCGGAGCTCGGGCCAGACGTAGAGCCGCATCGCGAAGATGCCGCCGACCAGACCGAGAGCGAACGCGATGAAGACGTGCTGGAGGCGCTTTTGCATCGAGCGCAACAGCACACCGACGGTTTCCCGGCCGGAGCCGATGGCGCGCGCCGTGTCCGGATCCACGATGTCCGAGCCGGAGCCACTCATTGGGACCGGCTTACCCGCTCGCAATTATCAATCTTCCCGTCGAACGCCAAAAGAAAGCCTATAACGGACCCGCCGCCAAGTGGCGACCAGTAATGGCCGAGGACCCGGATGGCAGGCGCGACGTGCACGACGAGCGTGCCCCACGCGTCGACTGGAGCGACCTCGCGCCAGCGGTCCGTCGAATCGAAGAAGACCCGCCGGTTCGTGTCGCCTGGGAGGAGCTCACGCCCGCCGTCAGGACCATCGAGCCAGGCGGCCGACTCGGCGACTGGAGTGACCTCACGCCAGCGATTCGGCGGCAGTCGGGCGGCGACGACGAATGGACCGTCGAGGACTTCCACACCCCCGAAACCGAGGGCGAGTCGGCGGCGACCAACCCCCAGTTGCTCGCCGACGAGGAACACCAGGCCGACGACGCAGAGGCGTCCGTCATCGAACCGGAGGAGACGCCCGGCGACGAGGGCCTGGTGGCGAACGCACCCGAGACCGACGCCGAGCAGCCGCTCGCGGTCCACATCGAGGAGATGATCAAGCGCCTCGCCATCGTCATCGCCATCGCGGGGCTCGCCAGCGTCATCGTCTTCCCGCTCACCGAGAACCTCATCACGACCATCTGGAACTACGTCCTCCCCGGCGGTGAGGCCGTCGACCCCCGCGTCTACCATCCCCTGGAACTCATCATCACGCAGGTGAAGGTCGCCAGCCTCGCTGGCCTCGTCGTCGCGCTCCCCGTCTTCGTCTACGAGTCCTACGCGTTCATGCGCCCGGGGCTGTACAAGCACGAGCGCCGCTACTACCTCGCGTCCGTCCCGATGAGCCTCGTGCTCGCCGTCCTCGGGGTCCTGTTCGCGTACCTCCTCGTGCTCCCGTACACGATGGACTACTTCCAGGGGTACACGCAGGGCACCGCGGACGTCGCGTTCGCGCTCGGCACCACGTTCAACCTCATCCTGATGGTGATGGGGTATCTCGCCGTCGTCTTCCAGATTCCCCTGTTCATCATGCTCGCCATCATGCTCGGCGTCGTCACGCGGCGCTGGCTGGAGGGGCGCCGCCTGCTGTTCTGGGCGGCGTTCGCGGGCATCTCGTTCACGTTCGGCGCCATCGACCCGACCGGCGTCGTCCCCATCATCGTCGCCATCACGATGATTGCGCTGTTCGAGGGGACCCTCGCGGTGTTGCGGTGGACGGGTAACTAGAACCCACTTTTTGCGCTGCACGGGGGCGCCGCTGGCGCCCCCGTTCGGCAAAAACTTGGTCGTGTCGCAAAGTCCTCTAGAGTTCAGTAGTAACTGGCTCCCGTGAGGAACGGGTCGCCTCTGGTATCCACCCAAGAGGTGACCCATGCACGCCACAATCGACGTGCGGTTTGAACT
>Ga0075105_1000048_pt1 | contig 86927 bp, 92 predicted proteins | sample AntDeeMetag02WF5_FD_69800 | JGI IMG/M metagenome (GOLD analysis project Ga0075105, IMG submission 69800) | Saline lake microbial communities from Deep Lake, Antarctica - Antarctic Deep Lake Metagenome 02WF5 | ecosystem: Environmental > Aquatic > Non-marine Saline and Alkaline > Saline | place... | reverse complement strand
GCGCTTAGGACGCTATCCCGTAGGGGTCCGCCGGTTCAAATCCGGTCCCGCGCACTGCGAGACGCGAACGGAGTGAGCGTCTCGGGAACCGTGAACGGCGAGCGGAGCGAGCCGTGAACGAGAGCGAACGAAGTGAGCGAAGAAGCAGGCGCGGATTTGAACCCTGGAAGACGAGCGACAGCGAGTCTTCCTCCGGTTCAAATCCGGTCCCGCGTACGGTCTGTCCGAGTGAAACGAGAAAACGGAGGACGACGGTCCAGACAGGTCGACCGTCTCAGTCCAGGCTCTCCGTGGGGGCGGTTTCGAGCGAAACCGCACCGCCGGCGGTGACGTGCACCTCGAATCCGTGGTACGTGAACCGGACCGCGCCGGTGCCGAGGCTGTTGACGCTCGGTCGTGAGTGGAACAGGGAGTTGAGTGCGTCGGGGTCGACGACGTCGTAGAGTGGGTCGAGGTCGACGGCGTCGACGCCTGTCTCGGCGGCAACCGCGTCGACGATCTTTCGTGTAATCCGGTCGGATTCCGCTGCAGTGTGAGGAGATTCGATGCCGATTGTGGACTGTTCCATCGTACTCTATCCAAATACACGGTAGAGAATATGGATTTGGTCTCCGTACGAAGCCCCTCTCGCCGAGCGGGGCTATGAGTGTAGGGTCGCCGCCCTGAGAACCGTCGAAACGGTGGTTTCCGGCGCTCCGTCTCCAGGCCTACGACATGTCGTCGTCGAGCAGTTGGTGGAATATCTTCTGCTGGGCGGCCCGGAGGTGGGAGTTGAACGTCGGCTGTGCGATGTCCATCGTCCCCGCAATCTCGCTCGCGGTACGGGTCCGGGGCTCCTCGAAGTAGCCGCTGAAGTAGGCGATCTGGAGGGTCTCCAGCTGGCGGTCTGTGAGCGTATCGAACATCCGACCGCGGAGTTCCAGCGGCGAGCGCTGGGGTTGCTGGTGGGTCCGCTGGGCGACCAGCTCCGAGCCCGGGTAGTGCTCCTGGAACATCTCGACGAACTCGCGGACGGCCGCGTCGGCGGCCATCTCGACGACCACGGTGGCCGTTCCGTCTGCCATCTCGTAGGTGTGCAGCCGGCCGCCGTGGTCGAGCGTCGTCGCCGCGAGACTCTCGCTCGTCAGGTCCGCCTCGAAGAGGCAGACCGTCTCCTCGTCCTCGCCGGTCTCGGAGATGAGCGTGACCGTCGACGCCGGGAGCCGGTGTGTGAACTCGAGGCCCTCCTCGGCTTCGAAACCTCGCGTGGAGTAGAACCCGCGGACGCCGCCGTCGGGCCGGAGGACGATGCTCTCGAGGAAGAACTCGGCGCCGAGCTCCTTGGCGACCTCGACGAGTCCCAGGTTCGAGTTCGTGACGTCGAAGGTGAGCCGACGGATCTGGCTGCTGAGCAGCGCTTTCTTCCGCTCGACGGCGTTGATGGCGTACGCGATGGTGTCGGCGAGCTCCGTCAGGACGGCCTGTTCCAGTTCGTCGAACACGCCGGGCTGGCCCGAGTAGATGTTGAGGATGCCGTACAGCGTGCCGTCGTATATCAGCGGGAGCGAGATTGAGGCGTGGTAGCCGTAGTTGAGCGCTTGCTGTCGCCACGACTCGAAGGCGCGGTTCTCCAGGATGCTGTTGACGACCTGGGGTTCCCTGGTGAGCACTGCCCTCCTCGCCGGCCCCTGCGCCTCCGCGTCCTCGGCAGTGCTGATGCTGATTTCGTCGAGGTAGCTCTCCCCGGAACCCGCGGACGCCCTGGGCGTGAGTTGCTCGGCCACCGTGTCGTGCTCGCCGATCCAGGCGAGTTCGTACGGGCCGGCGTCCGTCAGCTGCTCGCAGACGACCGACTCGATCTCCGCCCGCGTCGACGCCTGGACGAGCGCCTGGGCGATGTTCCGGATGATGTCGTTGACGCGGTTGAGTCGTTCGAGCGCCTCGGTCTGCTCCTGAAGGGTCTGTTCGCGCTCGTAGAGCTTTCGCTCGCGGTCCACCCGGTCCAGGGCCGACTCGAGGTTCCCCGCGACGGTCTCCGCGAACTCGAAGTTCGTCGCGCTGAACCCCGGCGACTCGGTCGCGCCCGCGACGAACACGCCGTGCTGGGTGAGCGGGAAGATGGCGAGCTCCGAAACCGAACCGTCGGTCGTTTCGTCCTCGGCCAGCGAGATGCGACGGTTCTCGTTCCCGACGAACGACTGCCAGCCGGCGCCATCCCCCCGCTCGAGGAGGCCGCTGGTCGCGAGCAGTTCCGCGGCCGCGTCCGTGGCCCGCGTCGGTTCGAGGACGCCCGTCTCCCCGTCGTACAGCGCGACGGCGGCGACGGGCAGACCGAGGAACTCCTCGGCCGCCTCGACCACGTACTCGCTCACCTCGGTGCCGGTCTGGGCGTCCATCAGGTCTCGGGTCAGCGTGTTGAGCGCCTCCAGTTGCTGGCGCCGACGTGTCTGCTCTCGCTCCTGGCGGTTGCGCTCGATTGCGTGGTGGATAGTGCGGACGAGCAGTTCGCTCTCCACCTCGTCTTTCACGAGGTAGTCCTGGGCGCCGTTCTTGATAGCCTCGATGCCGATCTGGTCGGTGCTGAGGCCCGTGAGCACGACGACCGGGAGGAACGTCGTCGCGTCGATGACGGTGGCGAGCGTGTCGAGGCCCGTGCTGTCCGGGAGGCCGAGGTCGAGGAGCAGGACATCGATGTCGCCGGCCGAGAGCCTGTCGAGGCCGGCCGAGAGGCGCTCTTCACGGTGGACCGTCGCACCTCCGGCGACCGATTCGGTGGCGTCGACGCGCTGGAGCAGTTCACCGGCGTCCTGGAGCATCTCCTCGATCAGCCGCGCGTCGCCCGGGTTGTCCTCGATGAGGAGGACGTCGAGTTCGTCCGTGCTCATCGTCACTCGTCACCTGGCGGGAGCCGGACGACGGAGAGCCAGAACTGCTTGAACGACTTCACCACCTCGATGAACTCGCTGGGGTCGACGGGTTTCGTCAGGTACGCGTTCGCCTGCAGCTCGTAGGACTGTGCCACGTCCTCCTGGGCCTCTGAACTCGTGAGGACGATGACGGGGATGCGAGCGAGGTCCGGGTCGGCGCGCACCTCCGCGAGTACCTCGTCGCCGTTCTTCCGCGGCAGATTGAGGTCCAGCAACACGATGTCCGGAGTCGGCGCGTCCGCGTGCTCGCCCTCGTTGCGGAGGAACGCCAGCGCCTCGTCCCCGTCGTTGACGACGTGGAGGTCGTTGTATATCTGGCCGTTCTTGAACGCCTCCTGCGTGAGTCGCACGTCCCCCGGGTTGTCCTCGACGAGCAGGATGTCGACGTGCTCCTGAGGCGACTGCTCGGTCACCACGACCACCTCTCCCCTGTCCCGGGGGTCGTCAGGTCGTCGACGACGGTGGCCACGACCGAGTCGCCCCGGTCGTCTCCCCCAGTGGTGTGCTTGCGCCACGCGGCTCCGGTTCTCGCCGCCGACCGGCGGACGGCGCACGGATTCACTCGGGTGGGCCTACTCATCTCGATACCCTACCTCGGCCACGTCCGTAAACTCTTCACTCGGCTCTGTAGTTTCGCTAGGCGGCGCTACAATTGGTGAGAAATTGCTCCTGAACTGTCGGTAGATGGACTTATGCTCCGAATAGACCGCAGTCTCTTGATTTTCTCGAAATCCGATTGGAAGAACCGCCGGACAATGCTAAAAATCACGTGGTAAAATAGGGAATATACTGGCCAAAATAGCCCAAATCGACTGCTGTCTAGCGAAACTACAGAGCCCTTCACTCTAAATCCGACGTGTAGGGCGGTCGGCGGTCGTTCCACTCTCGGGTTCGGCCGCCCCCGCCAGAATTCCTTTGCGCGTGGAAAGCGTCCGGACGACTAGCGGTGAGTTCCTATGGTAACTACAACTCCGACTACCAAGACCGTCGACGCCATCGTCGCCGACTGGCCCGATTCCGGTCCAGGCAACCAGCTCCCGAGGGAGACCGCAGAGAAGATGCGCGAGAAGTACGGCGAACCCGACGAAGCCACGCCGAACCGCCTGGTCTGGCACGACAACGGGCCGTGGAAACGGACCGAAGTCCACCGTAACGGACCGGAACACCGGTTCCCCGTCCCGCACGTCGACCACCTCTACCAGTTCGTCGACTACCAGGTGCCGCCGGAGAAACACGACGACCTCGCGCGGTTCGACGGGAGCCTCCTGCTCCGCCGGACAGAGGGCGAGATGGGCGTCACGTGCCACAGGGAGGAGGCGAACATCCTCGGACTGAACCTGGCACACGACGTCGTCGACGGCGACCGGACCGTCGAGGAGGCCCGCGAGGACTACGCGGCCATCAACGCGAAGCTGATGGCGGGCGGCTCGCCGGCGTACACACAGCGCTTCCAGTTCCCGCTCCCGAGCGACGACCAGCGCGACCCGGACGTGACGATACTCACCGAGGAGCTCAAGCGCCGACGCCGCGGGCTCGCGGTCGCCGGACTCGCGCTCGTCGGTCTCCTCTTCGTCCTCGCGCGACGACGCGGGGGACAGCAGGAGCAGTCGGGTTCCGGGAGGGCGGACGAACCCACCGAGGGCATCGAAACGTCCGGCGAAGCGAAGGGGCGGTTCCCCGGCCTGACGTAGCACCGGTCACCGACGCGACTCGGCGGGTCGCGGGCCTCAGAGACGCCCACATCTCGGGACCGCGCCGGCCCTCAGCCGGTGAGCCTGGTCCACAGTGACTTCAGCCCCGACCCGTTCGACACCGCCTTCAGCTTCTTGAGGGCCTGCTGCTCCTCCTCGAGGTTCTCCGCCAGCGGGTCCGTCACGTCGTCGCCGAGGCCGGCCTTCTTCGCGGTCAGCAGCAGCGCCTCGTAGCTGGCGATTTCGAACCGCTCGGTCTCCATGCCGGCGCCGATGTAGTGGACGTCCCGCAGGTCGTCGACCGTGACGCTCTCGTCGTACACGGCCTTCTCCTCGAGGAGCGCGTCGACGACGAGGTTCTCCCGCCGCGTGGGTTCCCTGCCGAGCGCCAAGAACGCAGCCTCCACCCGTTCGACGTGCTCTTTGGTCTGCTCACGGTGCGTCTCGAACCCCTCGCTGAGCGTCTCGCTTTTGGCCATCTGGGACAGCTCGCCGAGGGGCTCGACGAGCTTCACCTCCATGTCGTAGACGGCCTCGAGTTCGTAGACGAACTGGTCCTCCAGATTCCGAATCCGCATCTGTGGTGCACTCATGTCGTCAGGCCGGTTCGTGACTGCTGCCAAAACGACTGTGGGCCACGAACCGTCGCGGTGGGGTCGGCTACTCCACGGTTGGCCGCGTCTCCACCCCTGGTTGTGGACCTGTCCGAGTCAAGCGGGCGGCCCTGTCGGCATCCAGGCACGGTCGAATTCCGCCCGTCCGCGGCAGACAGTCGTCTGACAGCCCCGTGCCGGGGCCGCTAACCTTTTTGCGGGCGCGGTGAGAGGCTTACGCAAATGGCTCGGCCACCGGACCTCCTCGACGACATCCTCGACGGTATCGACGCGCTGTTGCTGTTCTCGCCGAACGGTGCGTTCTACGAGCGCGCGGCCGGCGTGGAGGACACGAAGGTGGTTGTCGTCGACACGGAGAACGCGGTGGGCGCGCCCCGGTTCGTCGAACTGCCAGTGGAGTTCGACGACGTCCGCGAGCGCATCCGGTTCGGCGTCGAGGGAGCGCTCAGCGAGGGCGTGGTGTCCGACGGCGACGCCGTCGGCTGTGCGGCGCCGCTGTTCGGCGACGCCATCGACATGGTGACGCGAACGACCGCCAGCGAGGACGACCACTCGGGCATCTACAATCTGTTCGCGAACTCGCGGGGCGAACCGAGCGTCATCCGCGACGTCTTCGAGGTGGCCATCGAGCTCGGGAAGAAGGGGCAGAAGGGCAAGCCCGTCGGCGCGCTGTTCGTCGTCGGGGACGCCGGGAAGGTGATGAACAAGTCCCGACCGCTCTCGTACAACCCCTTCGAGAAGAGCCACGTCCACGTCGGGGACCCCATCGTCAACGTGATGCTCAAGGAGTTCTCGCGGCTGGACGGCGCGTTCGTCATCAGCGACTCCGGGAAGATCGTGAGCGCCTACCGCTACCTCGAACCGGGCGCCGAAGGGACGGACATCCCGAAGGGCCTCGGCGCGCGGCACATGGCGGCGGGCGCCATCACTCGGGACACGAGCGCCGTCGCCATCGTGCTCTCGGAGTCCGACGGACTCGTGCGTGCGTTCAAGAACGGGGAACTCGTCCTCGAACTCGACCCAGAGGAGTACTGAGATGCCCCTCCAACTAGACTGGCTCCTGGACGCGGACTTCCGCTACCTGCTGGCGGTCGTGGTGCTGTTCACGGGCGTCGTGCTCGGCTACCTGGTCGGCCGCGTGAACGAGCGCATCCTGCTCGCGATGGGCGTCGACCAGACGGTCGAGGCGACGAGCGTCGAGCAGATGGCCCGCGAACTCGGGACGACGACTGTGTCGCTGACGGCCCGACTCACCTCGTGGATCATCTACGGAGTCTCTGTGCTCATCGCCCTCGAGGTCGCGCAGTTGACCGTGCGCGGCGCGGTGTGGTACCCCATCGTCACGTTCGTTCCGTCGCTGGTGCTCGCCGTCGTCGTCCTCCTGTTTGGCGTGCTGCTGAGCGACAAGGCCGAACTCGTCGTCAGCGAGCGTCTGCGGAGCGTGAAGGTCCCCGAAATAACGGTGCTGCCGAGGGTGGTCAAGTACAGCATCATGTACGTCGCGGTGCTGGTCGCGCTCTCGCAGGTCGGCGTCCAGGTGACGGCGCTGGTCGTCCTGCTGTTCGCGTACGTCGGGGCGCTCGTCCTCTACACCGCCATCGCCACCCGGCACCTGCTCACGTCGGCGGCGGCGGGCCTCTACCTCCTGTTGAACCAGCCCTACGGCATCGGTGACCGGGTCGCCATCGGCGAACACGAGGGCATCGTCCAGGAGGTCGACGTCTTCGTCACCCGGATCGAGGGCGAGGGCCGGGAGTACGTGCTCCCGAACCACCTCGTCTTCCGGCGCGGCGTCGTGCTGGTGAGAGAATGAGCGCGGCGGAGTGGGCGTTCACCGTCGGGGGGTGGCTCGCGCTCACCGCCGCCGGCTACGCGGCCGTCTCGACCCACGGCATGCGCTCGTGGGCGTCGTCGTCCGGGGGCCGGTGGGCGACGCGGTTTCTCGGCGTCTTCGCCGCCCTCCTGCTCGCGGTGAGTACGGGAGCGTTCTCCGTGTCGCCGCCGCTGGGCGTCTACCTCTTCGCCGTCGTCGGGGTAATCGCGTTCGCGGCCGCGGCTGTCGCGGCGGCCGGCGCGGCGGACGTCGCGCTCGTCGCCGTCGCCGACCGGCCGTCGTTCTGGCGGCGGGTGCGCGCGTTCTGGTACGCGGCGGCGGTCGGCTTCCGCGCCACACGGTACGCGCTCGTGCTGGGCTTCGTGGCGTTCGTCGTCGCCGCGGTGGCGGCCGGCGTGGCCGTCGACCCGCTCGTGAGCACTGTCGGAGCGCTGTCGGTTGGCGGCTTGCTGGCCTGCGTCACCGGGTTCGCGGCGGTAGGCATGTTCGTCCCGGGCAGCAGAAACGGGGCGGTCGCCGAGGACGTCGAGCGCGCGAGCTAGTCCCGCTCGAGGGGTTCGGCGGGGACGCCGGCGACCGTGGCCCCCGCGGGCACGTCGTCGGCGACGAGGGAGTTCGCGGCGACCTGTGCGTCGTCACCGATTTCGACGCCCGGGAGGACGACGGCGCCCGCACCAATCATCGCGCGGTCGCCGACGACGACCTCGCCGGTGCGGTACTCGTCCTGGAGGAACTCGTGGCAGAGCAGCGTCGCGTCGTAGCCGACGACGGCGTCCTCGCCGACGGTGACGAGTTCCGGCCAGAACACGTCCGGCGTCGATTCGAGGCCCCACGACGCGCCCACCCCGACGGTCACGCCGAGCCGCCGGAGCAGCACGTTCTTCGCGCGGAGACTCGGGCAGATGCGGGCGAGGACGATGACCACGTAGTTGAACGCGACGCGAAGCGGGTGCTTGGCGTCGGTCCAGTGGCGCAGCGAGTTCCCCGTTCCCTGCGTCGGGTGGCGGTCGAGGCGGTCGTGGCGCGACGGCACGGCTCTGGATAGAACCGCCGGCGGCATCAACCCACCTGTTTCGACTATCGTCGAGAGTAGATTTTATTATCGTCGAAATCCACGCGTCAATCGACGAATGAGTAATCGACAGCTTCCGACAACACTGGAGTCACCACGGGGGAAACTCGTCTACCTGTCGCTCGAGCGAGAGCGCGCCACCGTCTCGGAGCTACACGCGCGGCTGGGCGTCCCGCGAATCACGCTGTACAGCGTCCTGAAAACGCTCCAGAGCCGAGGGCTCGTCGACCGCGACGGGCGGGCCTACGTCACTGCTCGACCGGTGTAAACGTCCCCGTCACGTCCCACGCGTGGACGCAGAACACCTCTCCCGCGTCCTCGTCTACTCGCCACTGGGCGTCGGCGTCGTCCCACCGCTCCGAGCGGCCACAGCTGGTACAGGAGCGCTCGGTCGGCGCGCGAATCCGTGTCATTGACCCCCACGAGACGGTGCACCCTCTTGAGGCCTGCGGTCCGAACAGTTAGGTTCCTGGCACGCCCGCTTCGAGGCGTGCAGTTCGGCATCATCTCCACGGCGAACATCGGCGACCTGGCTGTCGTCCCGGCCATTCGCGACTCCGAGCACGAGGTCCGCGCGGTGGCCTCCCGGGACGCCGACCGTGCCGCCGCCTTCGCCGACCGTCACGACATCCCGGAGCGCTACGACAGCTACGACGCGCTCCTCGGCGCCGACATCGACGCAGTGTACAACCCCCTCCCGAACGCGCTCCACGCCAAGTGGACCTGCCGGGCGGCCGACGCCGGCCTCCACGTCCTCTGCGAGAAACCGCTCGCCACCGACGCCGAGGAGGCCGTCGAAGTCGTCCAGCACTGCCGCAACGCCGGCATCACGCTGATGGAGGCGTTCATGTACCGCTACCACCCCCGGACCGAGCGCGCTCTCGAGGTAGCAGCCGACCAACTCGGTGACCCTCGGCACGTCCACGCGGCGTTCAACTTCCCGATGCCCGCCAGCAAGGCGGACGTACGACTCGACCCGGAACTCGCGGGCGGCGCACTGATGGACGTTGGCTGTTACGCCGTCAGCGCCGCCCGGCAGTTCCTGGGCGAACCGGTCGCTGCGACCGCGAGCGTCCACGACGCCCGGGACTGCGGCGTCGACACGGAGCTGGCGGGCACCCTGCGGTTCGCTGACGGTGCCACCGCTACAGTCGAGGCGAATTTCGAGACGCGGAACTACCAGTGTTACCGCGTGGAGGGCACCGAGGGCTGGCTGGAAGCGACGGACGCCTTCAACCCGACGAGCGACGGCGGCACGGTGCTGCGCTGGGGCATGGACGGGAAGACAGTCGAGGAGACGTTCGACCCGACCGACCACTACCGCCTGGAGGTCCAGCATTTCGCCGACTGCGTCGAATCGGGAGCGACGCCGCGGACGGACGGCGAGGAGGCCATCGCGAACATGCGCGCCGTCGACGCGCTGTACGAGGCCGCGGCGACCGACGGCTCAGTCTCGCTCTGACCAGAACGCGTCCAGCTGGTCGCCGAGGAACTCCGGGGTCATGCGGGTGAACTCCGCGCGCTCGCCCGGCCCGAGGTAGCCGTGGACCGAGTGGCGCGCGCCCTCCACGTAGCGCTGCCCGACGAGCGCACGAACGCCGACCTCCTCTGGCCCACGAATGACGCGCCCGATGGCCTGCCGCGCCCTGCGCACGGCGGGAACGGTAAGCGCGTACTCGAAGGCCTTGTCCTCGCCGAAGGCGTCCGCGTACGCCCGGCGGACCGCCCGCACGCGCGGTGACCCGACGTTGACGAGAGGGACGCCGACGACGGCGCACGCCGCGAGTTTCTCGCCGTCGTAGTCGACGCCCTCCGTCAGCGTCCCTCGCGTGCTGGTGACGAGGACCTTCCCGTCACCGCGGAAGAACTCCGCCTTCAGGTCGTCCGTCACTTCGTTCGAGGAGGACTCGTCGACGAGCACGTCCTTCTCGACGGCGTCGGCGAGGTAGTCGCCGGCCCACGCCGCCTCCCGGTAGTTCGGCATACAGACGAGGACGTTCCCGGGCGAGCGCGCGATGGTGCGGAGGACGTAGCGGTACTCCTCGCGCGTCCGGTTGTCGTTCTCGCGCGTCGGGTCGCCGCGGTTGCGGGCCGTGAACGGCGTCGCGTCCACGAGGAAACTCGCGCGGTTCTCGCGGGGGAATCGGAGGTCGTAGCGGCGCTCGACGACCGGGCGGGCTTCGGCGGTGCCGGCGCCCGCTTCGAGGCGGTCCAGCCCGGTGACCTCGCGGAAGACGTCGAGCGGTTCGAGGGTCGCGCTCATCAGCACGCCGCCGCCGAGTCCCGCGAACGTCTCGCGGAGCGCCCGCGCCGGCATACAGTTGTACGTCACGAGCGCTGGCGTGTACGCCTCCGCCCACGCGGCACCCGCGCGGCCCGAGTCCTTGGGGACGTGTTCGAGTTCGATCTCCCGGAAGTAGGTGGCGTGGTCGCGCTCCCACCACCGCTGGAGGGTGACCCCGACCGCGCCGCAAACCGCCGAGCGGTCGCCGTCGTCCTCAAGGATGGCCTCGACGGCGGTGCCGACGTCCGCCAGCGACCGCCAGAGGTCGCCGGTGTACCCCTGCTTCTCGGCCCACCGCGTGAGGTCGTCCGGTTCGTCCGTCTCGGGGTCCCTGAGCGGGACCTCGTGGTCGTACTCCGGGAGGTTGCGGGCGCTGTTCGGGTCGTGGCCCTCCTCGGCGAGGTACTCCGCGACCCGGTCGTCCAGCCAGTCGAGGACGTCCCCGAGGAACTCGACGGTGGCCTCCACGGCGTCCATCGAGAGGTCGTAGCTGCTGAGGTGGTCGGCGACCTGCTGGCGGTTCGACTCGCTCTGCCTGGCCTCCGTCAGCAGCGTCCGCACGTCGTTCCTGGCGCGGGCGAGCGTGTGGCGGCCCACCCTGTCCGAGAGCAGGTCCCGCACGCGCTCCTCCAGGCGGTGGGCTTCGTCGACCACGACGAACGTCTGCTCGTCGAGGAGGTGTTCGGTGAGCCCGCGCGTCTTCGGGTCGAAGAGGTGGTTGTAGTTCCCGATGACGACGTCCGCGTGGTCGAGCAGCACCTGCTGGACGCGGTGGGGACAGGTGCCGTACTCGACGCTCTCCGGGAGCACCTCCTCGCTCGTGACGACGTTGTGTCGACCGGCGTCGAAGCCCACCGGCGACCCCTTGTTGCGCCCGTACCAGTCGGCCTCGAACGGGCAGAACAGCGGCGGGTCGCCCTCCGAGAGGTCCTCGGGGGCCGTGGGCTGGTGCTGGACGTACGGCGAGTCCACGCCCGCCGTCGCGAGCGGCGCCTGCGAGAGGTTGTGGTCGACGTCCGCGCGGGCCGAGCGCGCCAGTTCGCGCCCCGTCGCGGGGTCCCACCACGGTTCGTCGAGGGCCTCGGCCGCCCGCAGTTCCACGAGTTCGCGGGCGTCCTGTCCGTCGAAACTGTCGCCGTCGCCCTCCACGAGTCCCGCTGTCGACTCGCGGAGGTCCTCGCAGCGGTCGTGGACGCTCGCGTCCCGGGGGAACGCGTCCTCCCGACCGTACGGACAGAGGTCGCGCTTCCCGACGAGTGCGACGCCGTCGAGGGGGTCCTCCATCCCCGCGTTCATCGTCCGGAGGTCGGCGACGAACTGCTCCAGTTGCTGTTTCACCGGCGTGACGACCAGCACGCGGCTGTACTGGTCGCCGTTCCGCACGAGGTGGGCGGCCGCGGTGAGCGCGGCCATCGTCTTCCCGGTGCCACAGGGCCCCTCCATCGCGAGGTAGCCGCCCTGCTCCCCGGCGTCGATGGCGGATTCGATGGCGTCGGCTTGCTGGTCGTACGGCGCGTCGAATCCGAAGAACTCGCGCCACGGCTCGTCGGCCATTCGCTAGTCGGTGGGTCGTCACGTCGTAAGAACCTGCGGAATCGGGGTGACCGAACGCGGGTCGGCTCCCCGTCAGTGGGAGTCCAACTGCGGCAGGTCGAGCGGAACCGAGCCCTTCGTGTACCCCTGGACGGTTCCGTCCGGGCGCACGCGGAAGACGACGGCGGGCCGGTGGTGGACCTCCGGCTGTTCGCCGAGGATGCGGCGCCACTCGTCGTCCGGGAACGACGAGCAGTCCACGAAGAGGACGGCGCCGCCGCCGTGGGCGTCGAGTTGGCCGCTGGTCTTCGTCTGGGCGGTGTCCTTGACCGCCGCAACCGGCGTGTGGGCGGCGCGCTTGTTCGTCGGAACGGGCCGAGTTACCTCGACGAGAACGCCCTGTTCGCCCGGTCGGTCCGCGCGGTAGTCCAAGGAGTGCCCGGTCGTCACCTCTATCTCGGGGGTGACCTCGTAGCCCGCCTCGTGGAGCAGCCACGCCGCGTTGAACTCGCCCATCGCGCCGTTCGCGCGCGCCACGTCGAGGTACTCGGAGGTGCCGAGCTTGCCCGCCATCACGTGGCGGTGCTCGTCGAAGATCCCTGTCTCGAGGAACGACTCGTAGAACGCCAGCGCCTCGTCGGCGGTGGCGTCCGGGAAGCCCCCGGCGTGGTCTTTGAAGAACGCCCGCGTCGTCTCACGGCCGTCCTTCGAGCAGAAGACGGCCAGGAAGAACCACGAGACGTAGGGGTATTCCGCGAGCCACGGCGCCTCCTCGTGGAGTTCCGCGAGGAGTTCGCGCTCGGCCCAGCGGGTCACCTCGTAGGGCGCCTCGGCGAACGACTGCTTGTCCGTCCGCCACAGCACCTGCGGCGTCTCGGTGTTGCCGACCCACCACGCGCCCTGGTCGTCCCAGGCGAACAGCGCGGTGTCGCCGTTGTCCATGTCGAACCTGCGTGCCTCGTACCCTGGCGGCGGGCTGAACCACGGCGACGACATCGTCGCGCCGAGGTTCTGGTCCAAATCCTCGAAAATCCGGGCGGTGACGCGGTCGCTGTTCCACGTCTCGTGTGACCGCCGGAAGCGGAGGGGTTTGGCCACGAGCGGTCTACTCAGGGGGAACTGATACGTCTGTCGTCGCGCACTTAGACCGGTTCCAGTTCGTCGGACCGGTAGGGCAGCGCGTCCCACCCGTACTCGTCGAACCGGACGACGTACCACGTGCCGGCGTCGGTCTCCCGGACGTCCGTCACGACGCCCGCGTCGCCGTAATGCTCGTGGTGGTCGTAGCCGTACACCGCTAGCTTCGCCTTCTGTGGGTCCTGGCGCGCGACCCGGACTGGCACCCCCCGACGGAGTCGTTCGCTTCGTGCCATGTGTAAACGTACCACGCGCTCCGTATTCGTTCTTTCGCCGATTCGCAACGCCTAAACGCGCTTCTGTCCGACCTACGAACGCGTGCGAGGGTAGCCAAGCTCGGCCAACGGCGACGGACTCAAGATCCGTTCTCGTAGGAGTTCGAGGGTTCGAATCCCTTCCCTCGCATCGCCGGCACACGCCACGTGTGCCGCGGGATGCGGGAAGTCCGCGAGGCGGACTTCCCTCGCAAAAACGCTTTCCTGTGAGTTCTGGTCTACAGTCCCCACATCACTGCGACACCGACCGTCGTGACGACAGCGAGCAGCAACTGGAGGGGCGCACCGACCTTCAGGAAGTCGCCGAACCGGTAGCCACCCGGCCCGTACACCATCAGGTTCGTCTGGTAGCCGATGGGCGTCATGAACGACGTCGCCGAGGCGAACATCACGACCAGCAGGAACGCGAACTGGTTGGCGCCGAGCTGGACGGCCGCGTCGACGGCGACCGGAATCATCAGGACGATGGTCGCCACCGGCGTGATGACGTTCGCGAGGAGCCCGGTCAACACGGAGGTGAGGAGGAGGACGCCGAGCAGCGGTAGCACTGCGTCGGCCGCGACGAGTCCCTCCGCGATGACCGCGGCGCCACCGGTCGCCTCCATCGCTAGACCGAGCGGAATCACGCCCGCGAGCAGGAAGATGACGTTCCAGGACACCGCGTCGTAGGCGTCTGCCGGCCTGAGACAGCCCGTGACGACCATCGCGAACACGCCGCCGAACGCCGCGATGACGATTGGTGCCACGTCCAGGGCCGCGACGGCGACGACGGCGGCCATGATGGCGACGGCGAACGGCGTCTTCGGGGAGAGCGGCGCGACCTCGGCGGGGTCCGCCTCGAGGAGTCGGTCGTAGGCGCGCTCGTCGGCGACGTAGAGGTCGCCGTTGTCGTTGAAGTACTCGATGGACTCCTGGGGCATCCGGGTCAACAGCAGGTCACCCGCCTCCAGCGTCACGTCTTCGAGGTCCGTTCGCAGGAGGTCGCCGCCGCTGCGGATGGCGAGCATGGTCGCCCGCTGGAACTCCTCGATCCTGGTCTCCGCTACCGTCTCGCCGACGTACTTCGAGCCCTCGCCGACGATGGCCTTCGTGAGTTCGAAGTCGGTCGGTGCGTCGTCGAATGTCGCCTCCGTCACCTCCTCGCGGGTGAGCTGCCGGAGGTCGTTGGCCCCCTGGAACTGGTTGACCGCCTGTAGCGTCCCGTTGACGACGAGCACGTCGCCGGCCTCGATCGGGATGTCCGAGTACGGCGCCGGGTACACCTCGCCGTTGCGGTGCAACTGGAGCACCACCACGCCCGCAGTGTCACCGTTCTCGAACTCGTCGACGGTAGTTCCGACGACCGGGGAGTCGGCCCTGACCTCGACCTGAGCAAGGTGGTCCTCGAGGTCGAACTCCTCGACGAGGTCGGCGTCGACCGGAATCCGGCCGGGCGTGAGTCGCCGCCCGACGGTCATCAGGTACGCGAGTCCGATCACGAGGACGACCACGCCGAGTGGCGTGAACTCGAACATCCCGATGCCGGTCCGTCCGTCGACGAGCACCCGGGCGAAGTCGCTCGCGAGGAGGTTCGTCGACGTGCCGATGAGCGTGAGCGTTCCGCCGAGTATCGCCGCGTAGGACAGCGGCAAGAGGAGTTTCGAGGGCGATAGCTTGCTCTGCTCGGCCAGGTCCGATATCATCGGGATGAACACGGCCACGACCGGTGTGTTGTTGATGAACCCGGCGATGGGGCCCGTCGTCCCGATGGTGGCAGCGAGGGCGCGCGTCTCGCTGCCGTTCGTCAGGTCCGCGAGGTAGACGCCCAGTCGCTGCACGAGACCGGTCTGCTGGATGCCCGCGCTCAGCATGTACATTCCGACGATCGTCACCGTCGCGGGGTTGGCGAACCCCGAGATAGCGTCCCGCGGAGTGATTCCGACGTCGATACCGAACACCGGTTGCATCGAGGCCAGCGCCACGATGACGCCCATCGCGGTGACGTCGTTGGGGATGAGTTCGGAGACGAAGAGAACCAGCGCGACACCGATGAGTCCGAAGACGACGACCGCTGGCGTCGACAGACCGGCAACAGACATACTGCTGGGTCACAGGTGGGATACATAACGCGTGCGGTTCCACGGTGTGTCGTCGTTGAGTCGGTCAATCAGCGACCGAGCCGACGTCGCGCCGCCGGTGTCTCCGGCCCTGTTCACCACTCGATACCGAACATTGAGATAGCTCGAGCCACTCCACTGGGCCGTGACTATCCGTGAACACGCGTCCCAGCACGGACACGCGCAGTCGCTGCCGCTGATATCGAAGTCCGCCACCGTCACCGAGGTGGAGGCGCTGGACCGCCCCCGGAAGGACGAGATACGGTCTAGACTCCGCGAGTTGGGGTCCGAGTACGGGTTCGCGGACGCCGTCGCCGACCAGGGTCCCCTCGACTGGGACGGCGTCTTCGAAGCGGCTACGCGGGCCGACCGGCGGCTCGCACCGCGAATCGGCGCGCTGCGCGACCGCTTCGAGCGCGCGCACCCGGCGCTCGTTCGCATCGTCTTCGAGACCGACGAACCGTTCGAGTTCGCGGCTGGCCAGTACCTCTCCATCCGGTACGGGAACCGGACCAGGGCGTACTCCATCGCGAGTTCGCCGACCCGAGAGGACACCGAACTCTGCATCCGTCGCGTCCCCGACGGGCGCCTCTCGACGCGGCTCTGTGAGGAACTATCGGTCGGTGACGAGATTACCGTCCGCGGCCCCCACGGCCACCTCCTCCTCGAGGACGTCTCCGAGCGCGACCTCGTGTTCCTCGCGACCGGCACCGGCGTCGCGCCGATGAAGAGCATGATCGACTACGTCTTCGAGGCGGGCCGCGACGAACACCGGGGCGAACCCCGCGACGTCTGGCTGTTCCTCGGCGCAGCCTGGGAGGACGACCTGCCGTACCACGACGCCTTCTCCGACCTGGCCATGGAACACGAGAACTTCCACTACGTTCCCTGCCTCTCCCGGGAGCCCTGGCTCACCGACTGGGACGGCGAGACGGAGTACATCCAGGACGCGTTGCTGAAGTACGTCGACGAGCGCGCGCTCGCTGACGCCGCGTTCGGCAGACACATGGCCGGAATGCTCGCCGAGCGCCCAACGACCACCGTCGACGCGCGCATCGACCCCGAGGCCGTCGAGGTGTACGCCTGCGGCATCAACGCGATGGTGTACAGCCTCGAAACCGCCGTGCGTCGCCTCGGCGTCCCCCAGCGCTACGTCCACTGCGAGGGGTACGGGTAGTGACAGCACGCCAACCGACGGCTCTTTGAGCGACAGGACCGACCTGCCGGTATGAGCGAGGAGTACGCGAACGTCGCGGAGCGCGCCGCCCGCGAGGGCAGCGAGGTGGCGCTCGCGGCGTTCCGCACCGACATCGACGTGGAGACGAAGTCGGGCAAGACGGACGTCGTGACCCAGGCCGACCGCAGCGCCCAGCGCCGCGTCATCGAGGTCATCCGCGAGACGCACGTCGAGGACGCAATCGTCGGCGAGGAGGACGACGAACTCAAGACCGTCCCCGAGTCGGGCGCGGCGTGGGTCATCGACCCCATCGACGGGACGAACAACTTCGTCAGGGACACCCAGGTCTGGGCGACGTCCGTCGCGGCCGTCGAGGACGGCGAGTGTCTCGCCGCGGCGAACGTCATGCCCGCGCTCGGCGACGTCTACGTCGCCGACGACGAGGGCGTCACGCTGAACGGTGAATCCGTCACCGTCAGCGAGAAGACGGACCCGGAGACGTTCGTCGTCGCGCCGACCATCTGGTGGGACTTCGACCACCGCGACGAGTACGCAAACGCCTGTCGCGCCATCGTCGAGCGTTTCGGGGACATGCGGCGGTACGGCTGCGCGCAGGCCGTCCTCTCGATGGTCGCCAGCGGCCAGCTCGAGGCCGCCGTGACGAACGTCGACGTGAACGCCTGGGACAGCGTCGCGGGCGTCCACATGGTCCGACAGGCCGGCGGCGTGGTCACGGACGTGCACGGCGACCGGTGGGTGCCGGGCTGCGCCGGCCTCGTGGCGTCGAACGGCGAGGCCCACGATGCGGTGCTCGCTGCCGCCCAGGAGATACGGCCGGAAGGGTAACCGTATTGAGGGTTCGCCCCACGTCTACAGGTATGGAACTCGACGACACGGACCGCGCCATTCTCCGCGCGCTCCAGGCGAACGCGCGCAAGCCGTTCAGCGAGATTGCCCGCGAGATAGAGATGTCCAGCGCGACCGTCCACGACCGCGTAAACCGCATGGAAGAGGCGGGCATCATCCGCGGCTACCACGCCGACGTGGACCCGAAGGCCGCCGGCTTCGGCACCTCCGCCATCGTGGGGCTGCGCGTCGAGCAGGGCCGCGAGGACGAGACCCTCGACCGGCTCGCCGAGATCGACGGCGTCCAGGAGGTGAACCTGACCACCGGCGAGTGGGACATCATCCTCCGCGTCGTCGCGGAGAACACGGACTCGCTGCGCGAACTCATGTTCGAACGCATCGCCAACATGGACGGGTTCGCGCGCTCCCAGACGATGGTCGTCCTCGGCACCGAGTACGAATCCAAGGAACTCCCCCTCTGAGCGGCCGCCCGGCGGTCCGAGACCGCAACCATAAAACCCTCACCGCCCGCGTCTCGCAACATGAGCTTCCCCGAAACCGACCGCGAACGGACGTGGACCGCGGTCGTCGGCCTGGCCCTGGTCGCCCTCGTCGTCGGCTCTCTCCTGCTCCGGGATACCGTCTACGGCGGCTTCATCTGGCACTACTTCTGGGGGCCAGTGTACGCCGACGCGCAGGGCGCGCAATGTGCCGTCTGGAACGGCGGTAACGTCGAGTTGCTGTCCAGCACCGCGGCGTGTGCGGCCGCGACCGAGCCGGTCGCCTACCCAGGCTACACGCTGATCTCCGAGGCCGGCTACGCGGTCACGCTGCTCGCGTCGCTGATCGGTGTCTCCTTCCTGCTCGACCACATGCGGGTCGCCGAGAAGACGAAGTTCCTCTACGCGCTGTTCCCGTTCGTCCTGTTCGGTGGCGCGCTCCGCGTCGTCGAGGACGCCAACAACGCCGCCGAACTGTTCGGGAACACCGAACCGTTCCTCGACTACCCGCTGAACGCGCTCATCATCAGTCCCGTCATCTACTTCGTGATGTTCGCCATTACGCTCGTGGTGCTCGTCGCCGCCGTCTACCTCGCACGCCGAACAGACATCGCAGAGGACTACTACCGGCCGCTGGCGGCTGCAGGGACCGTCCTGCTCGTGGCGAACATCCTCGGGCTCGGCTACCTCGCGGCGACCCGCGACTATGTCTCGTTCATCCCCGTGTTCACCGTACTCACGCTGGGGCTCGCCACGGTCATCACGGCCCCCGTCTGGTGGGTCGTCCGTCGGTCGCTCCCGACCGTGTACAGCGGTACCGAGAACGTCGGTGCCCTGATCCTCTGGGGGCACGCCGTCGACGGTGTCGCGAACGTCCTCGGCCTCGACTGGGGCGCCGAACTCGGGTACCCGAGAGGTGACCTCGGCTCCAAACACCCGCTCAACCAGTACATCGTCGACTTCACGCACAGTGTCCTCCCCGAGTCGGTCATCCACTACACCGGTGACACGTGGCCGTTCATCGTCGTGAAGGTCCTCGCCGTCCTCCTCGTGCTCTCGCTGTTCGACGAGGAACTCAGAGAGGAGGCCCCGCGGTACTTCACGCTCATGCTCGTCGCCGTCCTCGCGGTCGGCCTCGGTCCCGGCACGCGGGACATGCTGCGCGCGACGTTCGGCATCTAGAGACGGACTTTTCCAGCGGGAGGGCGCCAGTGGCCCCCTCCCCTGCAAAAACGTGCGGGAAAACCACTCCACCTTCGGTTCGTTCGCTCCGCTCACTCCCCTCAATCGTCGGCCTCCGCTCCCTCCGGTCACGGAGTGAACCGCTTCGCTCGGGACCTCCGGACAACTTGTTCGCGGATGCCAGTCACTACCCGCTGCGTAGGTTCAAATAGCAGGCCGGGACCACCCCGGCGTGTGACCTGACAGTCGGCCGGTGCGTGCGAATCCGGAACGGCGGCACCACGCGCCGGCCTAGTCCCGCCGCCTGCTCGCCCTATCGGAGCCGTTTGCTGACGTACGGCCCGTCCTGGCGGTAGCCGAGTTTCTCCTTGTAGTACTGCCGGGCGCCGATTCCCGAGATGACCGAGAGCTTCTCGAAGCCGGCGTCGGCGGCCATCTCCTCGGCGCGCTCCATCAAGCGGCGGCCGTAGCCCTGGTGCTGGTGCTGGCCGTCGGCGGTGTCGTCACCGACCCCCACCTCGCCGCCGTAGACGTGGAGTTCGCGAAGCAGTGCGGCGTTGTCCAGTTCCTGGCGCACCGGCTCGTTCGGGAAGCGGAGGCGCGCGAAGCCGACGAGCAGGTCGCGGTCGAAGTCCTCGAAGCTGAGGAAGTGTTCCGTGCCGCCCGCGGCGTCGTAGGTCAGCACGTCGAGTTCGACGTTCTGGGGGTCCTCGTCGTTCATCCCGGCCTCGCGGCAGCGGATGCACTCGCAGGTGTAGCCGTGTTCGTCCATCCGCTGACGGGCGAGCTGCCGGAGGTTCGACTTCCAGACGCCCGCGTCGATGTGGTCGGCGGGAATGTCCCGCTGGACGCGCTGGAGGCGCGTGTACCGGGGGATCATATCCTTGATCTCCGCGACCAGGTCGGCGGCCTCCTCGTTCCGCAGCGGCTGGAACTCCTCGTTGCGCCACATGTCGTACGTGACGGTATCGCGGACGACCAGCGTTGGGTAGATCTTGAGGTAGTCCGGCTTCCACTTCTCGTCCTCGAAGATCCGCCGGAAGTCCTCGAGGCACATCTCCTTCGTCATCCCGGGCTGACCGGGCATCATGTGGAACCCGACCTTGAACGCCGCGTCGCGGAGGCGCCGGTTGGCGTCAATCGAGGCCTGCACGCCGTGCCCGCGGTGCATCTCGCGGTTGATTCGCTCGTAGGTCGTCTGCACCCCAACCTCGACCTTCGTGCCGCCGAGGTCCAGCATCCGGTCGACCTGCTCGGGGTCACACCAATCGGGCTTCGTCTCGAACGTCGTGCCGATGTTCCGGATGTCGCCGTGTTCGTTCTCGGCGATGACGTCCTCGAGGTAGCTGAACTCGTACTTCTCGGGGTCCTGCGCGAACGACTCGCCCTCGGCTGGCTGCGGGTCGGCGTCGAGGTCGTAGTCGTTCATCGCCTCGAGCGCGCGCTTCACGAACCACTCCTGATAGTCGTGGCTCCGCGCGGTCATCGTCCCGCCCATCAAGATGAGTTCGACCTTGTCCACGGGGTGGCCGATTTCGCGGAGCTGGTGGAGCCGCAACGTCACTTGGCCATACGGGTCGTAGTCGTTCTGCACGCCGCGGGCGGCCGCCGGCTCGTGGCCCGTGTACGACTGGCTGGACGAGAACTCCGAAGCGGGCCCGCCCGGGCAGTAGAGGCACTTCCCGTGCGGGCACATGTGCGGACTCGTCATGATGGCGACGGGCGTTACGCCCGACGCCGTCCGGACGGGCTTGCGCTGGAGGACCTCCTCCAGTTCCTCGCGGCGGCCGTCGGGCGCGAAGTCCAGCAGCTCGGAGTGCTTGGGCACCTTCGCCGCGGAGTGCTCCGAGCAGGCCTCCAGTTTCGCGCTCTCGACGTCGTCTCTGCCCACGTCACCCTCGAGGATGCGCTCGACGAGCGCCTCGCAGGCCGCCGTGAACGCGCCGTCGGCGTCGCTACTCATTGCGCGAAGGAAGCAGTCGAGAGCGAAAAAGCGTGTCGTTGCCGTGCTGCCTACGCGAGCTGGTCGGCGATGGCGGAGACGACGCTGTCGACGACGGCGTCCTGCTCGCCGGAGAGGAACTCGATGCGGCCGTCGCGGGCGCCGCGGGTGAGGACGCCGGCCTCGGGGAGTTCGTCCGAGATTCGGTCGCCGACAGCACGCACGTCAACCGAGTCGTCGCTGCGGACGCGGAGTTCGTCGCCGCTGACGCCGACGAGCACGTCCGCGCGGTCGTTTCGACGGTGGAGGGCGTCGAGCAGCAGGTCGACCGGCGGGAAGTCGTACTGGTGGGTGTAGTCGTCGACGTCGAGCACCTCGAAGGTGACGCCGTTCTCGCCGCGCACCCGGAGGTGGGGTTCGGCGGTCGTGAGTTCCGTGTCGAGGCGCTCGCGGAACTGCGCGGAGACGTGCGTGATGAGCGAGTCGTCGGCCTCGCCCCACAGCAGGTCGCTGATGAGTTCGCGCTTGTCCTCGTAGGACTGGTAGAACGCCTCCAGTGCGATGGCGTCCCGGAGGTTCTCCAGGGTCTCGCGGCTGTACTCCGTCGAGTCCGCGAGGTCGGCGTACGCCGCCGGCGGCTCCTCCCAGTAGGCGACCGCGGGGAGATGGTAGAGGTCCTCGCGCACGTCGTCGTTGACGAACGCGGCGAGCTGCGCGCCCAGCGCCCCCGTGTTGACCGGTGCTTCGCCGGCGTCGGTCGGGCTGACGAGGACGTCCGCGCCCGCGGCGTCGTCGGTGTAGCCGCCGTCGACGGCGACGGTGTCGACGTCGTACATGTCGAGCAGGTCGATGGCGTCCGTGGACTCGCTGGTGGAGCCGGCGCCGACGAGCACGAACAGCGGGTGCTTCTCGTCGTGGCGCTCGGCGGCCTCGAGCAGGTCCGTCACGTCGCCCGTCGCGTCGTCGATGGTGTAGAACGCGTCGTCGAGCGGTCGGCGGTCGACGTAGTGGTACTCGGCGTCCGCCCGGGCGTGCTTCTCGCGGATGATCGGGAGGAGCGCGCGCTCGAGAGCGGTGCCGGCGACGTACCCCTCGACGGTGGTGGTGTGGCGCACGATGACCGGACGGGAGTCGACGACGGCGCGGCGGATGGCCGTCGCGGCGTCCACGAGGTCGTCGTGGATGGCCTCGACCGCGGGGTCGTCGGCGAGCAGTTCGGTGACTTCGGGGCTCGCCTCCTCGGTCAGCGCGTCCTCCATCCGGGTGGAGACGTCGTCGGCCGCCTGGCCGTCGAGGATGGTGAGTTCCTCGGTCTCGACCTGCAGTTCGCCGCGGCGTCGTTCGACGTCACCGACGATGCGGACGACGTCGCCCGCGTCGGCCTCGGGGTAGGCGCGCACGCCCGCTTCGACGAACGCGGCGCAGTCGACGCTGCCGGTCTCGTCGGCGAGTTCGAACACCGTCGGGCCGCTCGTCTGGCGCGCGCTCTCTATCTCGCCCTCGACGCTGACGCGCTCGTCGACGTGGTCGGCGAGGGCCGCGATGGAGACGCGGTCGGGGGTGTCATCGGCAGTAGGTTCGTCGGCACTCTCCGCTGCGTCCGGCGTCGGCGCGTCCTCCGCGGGTTCGCTCTCGGTGGCGTCGTCGTCCTCCGCGAACTCGAACTCGTTGCCGTCGTCGGCGACCGGCGTCCCGCCGTCGGCCGTCTCGGTCTCGGAGTCGGCGTCCGTTCCGGTCGCGCTGGTCGACTCGTCGGTTTCCGCCGACTCGGTTGCGTCGGCGGTCTCTTCGTCGGTGTCGCCGTCGTCCTCGGGGAGTTCGGCGTTCGAGTCGGCGCTCGGGTCGTCGACGAGGTGGCCCCGGAAGTCCCGCTCGGTCTGCCGGATGGACCAGCCGAGGTCGACGTTGCCGTTGTCGTGGACGCCCGTCACCTGGACGTACACTTCGTCGCCGGCGTCCCAGCCGAGGGACTCGACGCGGCCGGGCACTTCGCTGCGGTGGAGCAGTCCGGTGACGCTGTCACCGATGTCGACGAAGACGCCGAACTCGGCGAAGCCGTCGACGCTACCGCGGTAGAAGCGGCCAGAACTCAACTGGTTGGGGGACCGTCCTCGGAACTCGAACGCGACGTCTTCTTCGTGCGTGTCACAGATGCGGCCGTCCGTGGAGGCGCCGCAGACAATACATGAACCCATTTGCATGGAGAAAGCGGTCGCTCCCGTAAACGATTATCGAAAGTCCGGCGCGCGTGTCACTCGAACACTGGGCTGTCGTCTTCCAGCGACTCGACGTCCGAGACGACCTCGCGGACGTCTTCCGGGAACAGCGCGACCTGCACCTCGTTGCCCGACTCGTCCTCGAAGACGAGTTTTACGCGCTTGTCGCCGAACTCGCGGGCCCGGGCGTCGTCGACGTCAAACAGTTTCACGTCCGCGCGTTTGTTCGACGGCCCGACGTTCTTGATGGCGCCGTCTTTCAGTTCGATCATGAACTCGGAGAGGTTGACGTTGAGCACGCCCGCCGGTTCGAGGCCCACCGACTAAAGTGCGAGTGCGGGAGCGGCGAGGCCCGCGAGTTCGGCGGCCGCGGCGAACCCGCCGAACCCGGAGCCGAACGCGAGCGCGCCGGGGAGGACGGCGGCGATGAACGCCCGCGGCAGCGAGAGGTCGTGGACGACGCTCGTCCCGAGGACGAGCAGGCCGAACGCCCAGAGCGCGCAAACGACAGTGACGGCCGGGACGGAGACGCCGACGAACGCGCAGGGGGCGGCGGCGTACGCCAGCACCTGGACCGTCTCGCTCACCCCGCCGCGGTCGGACGCGAGCACGACGAGCGCCAGCGTCTCGAGCGCGGAGAGCGCGTGGATGGCCGCCGGCGCAACCAGCAGCACCGCCAGCGCGACGGTGAGCGCCGCCGCGAGCCACCGCGCCGTCGGGAACTGGAGCGCCGCGCCGGGATTGACCGCCATCCGGGTCGCCTCCTCGACGAGCACGACGGCCATCCCGAAGACGAGCCCGGGGGCCTGGTCGCCCGGCGAAACGGCCTCCTCGAAGAACGTCCGCGGGTTCACGAGCACCTGCGTGAACGACTTGGCGAGCCCCACCAGCCCGCGCTCGCGGCCGCCCTCGGGTTCGACCCAGGTGGTCATCTCAGGCGCGTTCGACGACGTGACAGTTCCGGCAGCGCGCCTCGTAGGACTCCTCGGCGCCCACCATGATGGTCGGGTCGTCGTAGTGGGCGGGGTCGCCCTCGATGAGCCGCTGGTTCCTGGTCGCGGGCTCCCCGCACTGCGTGCAGATTGCCCGGAACTTCTCGACGTACTCCGCGACGGCCATCAGCTGCGGGATGGGGTCGAAGGGCTCCCCGCGGAACGTCTGGTCGGTGCCCGAGACGACGACGCGCCGGCCGTCCGCCGCGAGTTCCTGGCAGACCGCGACGAGGTCGCCGGGAAAGAAGTTCGCCTCGTCGATGGCGACGACCTGCTCGCCGTTCAGGTCGTCTGGAATCGCCTCGACGCCGTCGGCGGTCGTCTCCACGACCGTCGCCTCCCACGTCCGCCCGGCGTGGGAGCCGAGGGTGGCTTCGCCGTAGCGGTCGTCGATGGCGGGCGTGAACGCCGCGACCTCCTGGCCCGCGATCTCCGCGCGCCGCAACCGTCGCAGTAGCTCCTCCGTCTTCCCGGAGAACATCGACCCCGTGATGACCTCGACCCACCCGGAGTTCGTGATGGCGTGCATGCCCGAAGCCGGTGCGGGCCGACGGCAAAACGCTTGCTCTTCAGTCGCCGCCGACGTTCTGCTCGCTCTCGAAGGAGTGGGGTTCGGGCTCGATGTTGGCGTACTGCACGACCCGGTCGCCGAGCTGTGCCACGCGGTCTTCGAGTTTCTCGTCGGTGAACTCGCCGTCCGAGACGCGGGAGGAGGCGTTGGGCACCGCGGCCTGGTAGGGGAGCACCCAGGCGTCGAGCGCGCGCATCACCGAGCGCAGGTGGTCGAGCGCGGAGATGGGGAAACTCCCGCCGGCCACGCAGAGCAGGCCGACAGTCTTCCCCTCGAACTCGTCGAAGCCGCAGTAGTCGAGGGCGGTCTTCAGCGGCGAGGAGTAGCTGCCGTGGTACATCGGCGTGGCGAGCACGACGGCGTCGGCCTCCAGCACCCGCCGTTTGAGTTCGGGAGCGTCTCCCGCGTCCCGCTGGTCGGGGTCGAACAGTGGGAGGTCGAGTTCCCGGAGGTCGACCAGGTCCGTCTCGGCGCCGCGGTCGGCGGCGGCGTCGAGCGCCCGCTGGAGGGCGATCCTGGAGACGCTGGCGTCGCGGAGACTGCCACAGATGCCGACGACGGAGGTGTCTGCCATACTCGGGGAATCAGTTGCCGCCATCAAAAGGCTACCCGTATTTATTGCCCGGGCAGTCGAACTCCGGGGCGTGTACGACGCGATTCTACTCCCCACGGACGGCAGCGACGCGGCGACGGCGGCGGTGGCCAACGCCATCGACCTCGCAACGCAGTACGACGCTACGCTCCACGTCCTCTACGTGGCGGACACGACGGAGTACAGCACCGTGACCTTCGAGGACGACGTGGTCGACCCCCTCGAACAGGAGGGCAAGCGCATCGTCGACGACATCGTCGCGCAGGCGGAAGCCCGGGACGTCGAGGCACTCGGTGTCGTGATGCAGGGCGGCGTCTACGAGACGCTCCTGCAGTACGCCGACGAGCAGGCGATCGACGTCATCGTGATGGGGACCCACGGCCGCCGCGGCCTCGGACGGGCGCTCCTCGGCAGCGTCACCGAGCGCGTGGTCAGAACCGCCGACGTCCCGGTGATGACGGTGCGCGAACAGACCGACGAGGAGTGACTGCAGGATTCAGGTTATGCGCTCCCACCGTCCCGCCGGAACTTGTCGGCGTCGTCGGTCACGTACGCCTCGATTCCGCGGGGCGGCCGCCCGAGCAGGAGTTCGACGTCCCCGTGACGCGGTCGGCGAGGCCGAGGCGCGCCGTCGTGTAGATGCCGTTCATCAACAACACGTAGCCGAGCGGGTGGCCCCGGGAGCGCATCCAGTCGACCGTCCTGGAGTTGCTAGAGCGGGCGGCCTACGACGAGGTGCCGCCCCGCGTGGAGTACACGCTGACGCCGAAGGCCGAGTCGCTGTTCCCGGTGTTCGGCCACCTCCACCACTGGGCCATCGAGCACGAACTGTAGCGGCGGACGGTAGACGTCCCGTTCAGATGCCCTGGACGGTCTCGATGACCCCCACCGATTCGAGGGTCATCCAGAGGAGGAACAGCACGTAGACCCCGAGCAGCGCGTAGGCTTCCAGGTCGGTGAGTTCGAGGCGGGTGCGGGTGAACACGATGAACAGCAGCGTCGCCAGCGCGAGGAACCCGAACGTGGGGATGGCCGCGAGGAAGTTGATGGTCGCGGTCCCCGCGAGCAGGACGCCGAGGGGGATGGCGACCAGGAGGTTGAACGTGTTGCTCCCGAGGACGTTCGTGAGGCTGGTGACGCTGTCGCCCTCCCGGGCGGCGCGGACACTGACCAGCGCGTCGGGGAGACTCGTTGCGGCCGCGAGTACGGTCAGCCCCCAGAGAAAACTCGGCGTGTCGAAGATGCGGCCGAAGTCCAGCGCGGACCGCACGAGGCCCTCGACACCGACCGCGATGACCGCGAGTGCGACCGCCAGCACCGCCCACTCGCGGGCCGGGCGGACGTCGACGACCTCCGGGGCGTCGTACTCGCTGGCGTCCTGCTGGTGGAGGAAGACGTAGATGCCGTAGGTCGCCAGCGGGAGGACGACCAGCGTCGGCGTCAGGACGGCGGCCTCGTTCGTCCCCCCGGGAACGTACGTCGCGCCGAGCGCGAACACGATGAACAGCACGAGGATGCTGATGACGTAGAACTGGGCGTCCTTGTGGACGATGTCCCGGGTGGACTCGAGTTCCTCGCTGTAGAGCGCCGACAGCGCGGGGATGACGAGCAGGTTGAAGATGGCGCTCCCCACGATGGCGCCGACGCCGAGCGAGAACTCGCCGTGGACGACCGTGCTGATGACGACGGAACTGATCTCGGGGAAACTCGACCCGACCGCGACCACGATGGCGCCGTGGGCGGCGACCGGCAGCCCGTAGTGTCTGCTGAGGCGCTGGGCTGCCTGCTCGAAGTAGCCGCTCCCCACCCAGACCACGGCCGTCGCGACCACCGCGAGCGCGAGCGGAACGAGCAGCTCGCTCATGGAGTGGGGGTTCTCGGAGGACACTGATAGGCGTGGCTCATCGGCGGAGCCGCGCGACGGGTTCCCCGTCGCGCTCGTTCACCTCGACCAGTCCGTCCGCTTCGAGGTCCGCGAGCAGGTCCCGGAGCCACACCTGGCCGCCGTCGCCCTCTGGCGTGTAGTCGACGCGCACCCGGGGACCGAGTTCGTCGAGCACGAGGTCGCCGTGTTCGCGGAGCGCGCCGACGACGCGGCCCCGCTTCTGGCGCCGACTCCCCTCGAACGTGGACTGCTGGGGGACGTCGGGCGCGGAGAAGTCGCCCGAGGCGTACGCCCCGCACCACTCGCGCCACGGGCAGTCAGCCGCGTCGCACTTCGGCGTCTTCCCGCAGGCCACCCCACCCAGTTCCATGACGGCGTTGTTCCAGACGCGGGACTCCCCCTCGGGCATGAGTTCGTTCGCGGCTTCCTCGAACGCCGAGTCGTCGTCGGGCACGTCGAAGGCGCGGTAGAGCACGCGCTTGACGTTCGTGTCCACGACGGCGTCCCCGTTGTCGAACGCGAACGACGCGACGGCGTTGGCGGTGTAGGGCCCGACGCCCATGAGTTCCGAGAGTTCGCCGGGCGTCTCTGGGAACTCGCCGGCGTAGTCGGTCTCGACCTGCTGGGCTGCCTCGTGTAGGTACTTCGCGCGGTTGTTGTACCCGAGGCTGTTCGCGGACCAGAACCCCACGACGTCGGCGCGGTCGGCGGCCGCCAGGTCGGCGGTCGTCGGCCACCGCTCGAGGAACGCCGCCCACGCCTCCTCGACGCGGGAGAGCTGGGTCTGCTGGCTCATCACCTCGGAGACGAGGATCTCGTAGGGGTCGGTCGTCTCCCGCCACGGGAACGCGCGGTGGTCGGCCTCGTACCACGAGACGAGCGCGTCGCGCACGGCGTCGACGTCCCCCGGGAGCGCCCACGCTCCCTCGCCGTCAGTCATGCCCACGGCTTCGAGGCTGTGGCGCTTAGGGGTGGTGGTTCGGGCCGGCGTCGCGCGCCGATAGAACAGCCACGGTAGTTAAGCCTCAGCCGACAGAACGTCGACACGTATGCAGCGACGAACACTCGCCACACTGTGCGTCGCCGCCCTCCTCGTCACCGCCGGCTGCGCCGGACTCACGGGGAACGGCGGTGGCGCGAGTGACGCCGAACAGGTCAAAGACGACGCTGTGGCCGCGATGCAGGACGTCGACACCTACCGCATGGAGATGGAGATGAACATCACCGCGAACGACCGGACACTCTCGATGTCCCAGGACGGGGTGTTCGACCACGAAGCGAAGCAGGCACGCCTGAACATGACCGCCTACGGCACCGAGGCGGTGGTGTACATGGACGGCGACATGATGTACGTGAATGCGGGCAGCCGCTGGCAGACCCGGGACCTCTCCGGGCAGGACCCCTGGGAGTCCGGTAACGGCATCACCCAGCAGCAGAACGTCCTCGAGTCCGGCGACGTCTCGGTCGAGGGCACAGAGACCGTCGACGGCGTCGAGACGACCGTACTCGCCGTCGACCCCGACCTGAGCGAACTGAAGGCGCTGATCGCCCAGCAGCAAGCCCAGAGCCTCGAGGGCGTCACCATCGACGACGCCACCTACCGACTCTACGTCGCGACGGACAGCAACCTCCCGCGGAAGATGGAGATGGCGATGGAGATGTCCGTCGACGACCAGTCCACCGAAGTGGAGATGACCACGCGGTTCTCGGACTACGGTGAGCCCGTCAACGTCACTATCCCCGAAGAAGCGACCGCCGGCTCGGTGGACTTCGCGGCCGCGGGCGTCGCGGCGTGAGGACACGGGAAGGCCTATCCCCTCGCCGTGAGTCGCATCGAACATGAGCCTGGACGACCTCGAAACCGACGTCGAACTGTCCGTCGACGACCTCGACGACTACGAGTTCCTCGACCGCGAGAGCCGACAAGAGCTGGCGATGCTGACCGCCGCGCTGGATACGGACACGGACGAACTGCTCCGGCGCGCGGTCCACCAGCTGTTCCAGTCGACGGCCGAATCCGGCCGCCTCGACTTCCACCTGCGCTCGACGTACGACGTCACCTACGACGAGTACCTCTCCGGGATGACGTACGGCGAGATGACGGGTGCCGGCCAGTTCGCGGGCGGCGACGACGACCGACGCTACCAGTTCTGAGTGCACTGCGGGCGACGCCCGCACTCGTTGCGCCGAACGTCGGATTACGCTTCTTCGACGCCCGTGAACTCGAAGCGGGCGCCGCCAGACTCGCCGTTCGCCAGCGACACCGTCCACCCGTGAGCCTCCGCGACGTCCGTGACGATGCTCAATCCGAAGCCGGTGCCGCTGGCGGCCGTCGAGTACCCGGCGTCGAAGACGTCCTCGTGCTCCCCAGCGGGGATGCCCGGACCGTCGTCTTCGACGTAGAATCCGTCGTCGAGCGTTCCGACGGTCACAGTGACGTCAGGCCCGGCGTGTTCCACCGAATTCCGGAAGAGGTTCACGAGCAACTGCCGGAGCCGATCCGCGTCGGCCCGAATCGTCACGTCGGCGTCGACGACGAGCGATGCGTTCGCCGTCTCGACGGTCTCCCACGCGTTTCGAACGGCGTCGTCCAGACCTGTCGGCGCGACTTCCTCGACGCCCTCCCCGGCGCGCGCCATCGACAGGAGGTCGTCGACGAGCGCCTCCATCCTGTCGATGGTGTCGCGGCACTGCTGGAAGTGCTCCGCGTCGCCCGTCTCCTCGGCGAGTTCGAGGTAGCCGTCGAGCACGTTCAGCGGGTTCCTGAGGTCGTGTGAGACGATGGACGCGAACTGGTCGAGTTTCTCGTTCTGGTCCTCGAGGCGCTTCCGGGTGTGCCGACGCGTCAGTTCGTAGCCCACCCACTGACTCAGCAGTTCGACGAGCGTCACCTCCCACTCGGAGAACGCCGTCTCCCGTGGCTCCTCCCCGTAGAAGCAGAACGTCCCGTGCACATCGCCGTCGACGAACACCGGCGCGCCCAGGTAACAGGAGATTCCCCACTCCGCGTAGCCCGCTTTCTCCGTCAGTTCCGGCGCGTCCCGGGCAATGTCCGCCATCACGAGCGTCTGCTCCTCGGCAGCGGTCCGCTCGCAGTTCGTCGCCGACAGCGGCGCGGTGTCCCCTGGCTCTGTATCTCCGGTCCCCCGAACCGCCTGGAACTCGTAGACTTCCCCGTCGATTCGGGAGAGCGCGCCCGAGGACGCCCCGAGCGCCTCGATACCGAGGTCGAGGAGCGCGTTCACCTGCTCCTCGAAGGACCGCTCGGTGTCTGAGGTGATGTCGTGGACCTCCCGGAGGGTCTCTACTCGCTCCCGGAGCGCGTCCTCCTGTTCGTGGCGCTCGGTGACGTCCCGGAAGTAGACAGAGAGGCCGGTCGGCGACGGGTAGGCGCGGACCGCCAGCCACGCGTCGAGCGGGTCGTAGTACGCTTCGAAGGAGACCGGCTCCTGGCTCGCCAGCGCCTCGTGGTACTGCTCGTAGAACACGGTGTCGACGGCGTCCGGTATCGCCTCCCACAGCGTCAACCCCTCCAGGCTCCCGTCGGGCGGGTCGGCCATCGCCGCGGTGAGCACTTCGCTGGCCTGGTCGTTGACGTACGTCAGCCGCCACTCCTCGTCCAGGGCGAAGAAGGCGTCTGTCATCCGGTCGAGTATCCCCTGCCGGTCGTCGGTCACATGCTTCTCTGCGGGCAGTTCGCGCGTCACGACGACGAATCGGTCGGCCTCGCCCGCGGCCACCGACGACACTCGTAACTCGACGGCGACACCCTCCCCGCGTGCGGCCGCGAGCACCGCCTCGGGGAGTGTGTCGGTCCCGTCGTCCGCGGCGTCCCGGAGGCGGTCGACGGAGACGCCCTCCAGGAGTTCCGACAGCGTCGCCCCCGCGAACTCCTCGTCGCCGTAGCCCGTGGCATCGCTCGCGGCGGCGTTCCAGTACTGGACGACGCCCGCCGCGTCGAAGACGAACACCGGGTCGGATACCGCGTCGAGTGTAGCGGTAGCCGTAGCAGCGTCGAGCGTCGGGGAGAGAGAATCATCGGACATCGTGTAGTCGGCTCTGTCGCGACAGAACCACCGTGGCCGTATAGGTGTGTGTTACCGTCGCGTGACATCCCCAAGCGGACCGGCGCTCGCGAAGGCCGGCTACCGCGCCATCAGTTCCGCCACGCGAAGCGGAAGCCGACCGGCTTAAATCCCGGCTGCCCCGAGAACGACGTATGCGACAGCGAACCCGACGCGACGTGATGCGCGCGACCGGTGCCGCGGGACTGTCGGTGGCGGTCGCCGGCTGTCTCGGTCTCGGCAGCGGGAGCAGCGGAGACGTCGACGCCCTCGACGCACCCGACGGAACGGCGGTGGTGGAGGTCGGGCCGGACGGCTCGAACACCTTCACTCCGGACTCGCTGACCGTCTCGCCCGGGACGCCGGTGCGCTTCGTCTGGCTCTCCGGCGGCCACAACGTCGCCGTAGCCAGCCAGCCGACCGACGCCGACTGGAGGGGCCACGACCCACTGGAGAGCCGGGGCTTCTCTCACGAACACACCTTCGGGGTGCCAGGCCGCTACGAGTACGTCTGCACGCCCCACCAGCAGTTCGGGATGCGCGGCGAGGTCGTCGTCGAGACCGAAGGATAGTGGAGCCACCGGGCGAGCGCGGGCCGGCGGACGCAGCGACAGGGGACGCGTTTTAGGAGACGTTCTCGGTGTTGACCTTCGAGGTGCCGGCGTGGCGGACCTCGCGGTCGGTGAGCGCGTCGAGGAAGACGCCGAGCGCGACGTCGATCTCCCGCTCCGTGACGTCGAGTGGCGGGAGCAGTCGGACGGTCTGGTAGCCACAGCCGAGCAGGAGCAGTCCGCGCTCCAGGCACGCCTTCACCACCGCGTCGCGGCGCTCCTTCGTGTCGAGTTCGACGCCGATCATGAGGCCGTTACCCCGCACGTCGGTGACGAAGTCGGGCGCGTCGTCAGCCAGCACCTCCTTCACCTGACGGCCGCGCTCCTGCACGTTGTCGAGGACGCCGTCGCTCGTGATGGCGTCGATGGTGGCCACACCCTGCGCGGCCGCGAGGATGTCGCCCGCCCCCCACGTCGAGGAGAGCCGCCCGGTCTCCTCGGGGAAGAGGTCCTCGTTGGCGACCGTGGCACCGACGCGGAGGCCCTTCGCGGACGTGATGACGTCCGGGTCGAGGGAGGTGTGGTCGACGCCCCACAGCTCGCCCGTGCGGCCGAGGCCGGACTGGATCTCGTCGGCGACGACCGGGATGTCGTAGGTCTGCTGGATGTCGACGACGTCGTCGATGAACGACTCGCTCGGGACGCGGTAGCCGCCCTCGCCCTGCTGGGGTTCGAGGATGAGGTAGGCGACCTCCTCGGGGTCGATGACGCCGCGCTGGGGGTGGAGTTTGTCCGCGAGGACGTTGCCGCCGGGACCGTTCGTCTCCCAGCCGCAGTCGCAGTCGCCCTCGCAGGCGCAGTACGGCGCGGAGACGACGCCGCCAATCTCCGGGTAGCCCTTTCGGTGGACGGTCTTCGAGCGGTTGAGCGAGAGCGCACCGAGCGTCCGCCCGTGGAACGCGCCGTCGAACGTGAACGCGCGGTGGCCGCCCTGCGCATAACAGATCTTGATGGCGTTCTCGACGGCCTCGGCGCCCGTGTTCGAGAGGAAGACGGTGTCGAGGTCGTACTGCTCGGTGATGTCCGTGAGGCGGTGGAGGAGCTGCGTGGAGGTGTCGACGTCGGGGTCCTCGGGCGGCCAGCCGCCGCTCGCGTAGAAGTCCTGGCCCGCGATCTTCGAGGGGTCGACGAGGTCGAACTCGTCGAGGCGGTCCATGATCTTCGGGTTGTTGTAGCCGAACGGCGCTGCCGCGACGTGGCTCGTGAAGTCCATCAGGACGTTCCCGTCGACGTCCCTGCAGAACGGGCCGTCGGCGTCCTCGGTGATATCCCAGACGAACTCGTAGACGTACGTGCTCGGGGCCGCGTGTTCGTGGTGGTAGTCCACCCACTGCGCTGCTTTCTCTCCCGGCAGACTTCGGACGCTCGGCTCGGCAGTGTCCCGGTCCATGATACGTTTTGGCGGGCCCCCTAGTAAAAGGCGTTCGTTCCGGTCGCGGCAACTGTTACGCGGCGACGACGACCGACGCGACACCGCCCGCAGCAAGCAGAGCGGTACTGTAGGCGGCGACCCGCCACGCGAACCCGCGGTTGGAACTCGTCGCCGTGAGTGCTACCTTGACCCCGATGGAACTCGCCGTCGTGAGCAACACCGCGATGGTGGCCGACTGGGCTGTGATTGCGCCCGTCCGGTAGAGGACGACGGCGGACGTGGTCGCGCCCGCACTCGACACCAGCCCGGAGACGATGGCGGTGACGTAGAGCCCGGTCGACCCGAACTGCGTCTGGGCGAGGCCGCCCGCAACGACGACGACCAGGAACATCGCGCCGAAGGCGAGCGCGTTGCGCATCGAGAACGGGCTCTCGAGGTCCATCTCCACGCTGGTCGACCAGTCCGCGGAGACGGCAGCCACGAGGATGCTCCCCGCGACGATGACAAGCAACGGCACCATCCCGCGTAGCAGCACGCCCGTCGAGAGCGTGAACACGACGACGATGAGGAGGTTACGCAGCGCCATCGCGGCGTTCGCCAGCAGCACACCCGCGACGGCGTACGCCGCCGCGTCGCGCTCCTGGCTCACGTGGTCGAGCATCGTCCCGACGACGGCCGTCGAGGAGGCGAGGCCGCCGAAGAAGCCCGTGACGGCGACGCCGCGGCCGCCGTACGTCTTCACGATGACGTAGTTGAGGATGCCGATGCCGGCGACGAAGACGACCATCAGCCAGACGACCCGCGGCTCTATCTCGACGGCGTAGACGCCGGAGCCGAGCTGGACGGAGCCCGGTGGTAGGACGGGGTAGATGACGAACGCGAGGATGGCGAACTCGGTCGTCGAGCGCAGTTCCTCCCGGGAGAGGTCCCACGCGAACCCGTGGAGCTCCCGCTTGAACACGAGCAGGATGCTGCTGGTGACCGCCACGACGGTGGCCGGCAGCACCGCGCCGAGCGCGACGAGCACGCCGACGCCGTAGGCGAGGAGGATGCTCACCGCGGTGGTGAGGTGGAGCCCCTCCTCCTCGTCCTGGAGCCCCGACAGCATCAGGACGCCGGCGAGGACGATGACGAACAGCGCGCCCGCCCCCGAGAGGTACGGCGGACAGACCGCCACGTCCGCGGTGCAGCGCTCGGTGTCCACCATGGTGAAGATGGTGCCGAGGACGCTGACCAGCGCGAACGTCCGGATGCCCGCTGCCTTCTGGGACCACTCGCGTTCGAGGCCGAGAAACAGCCCGAGCGCGACGGAGAGCGCGATGCGGACGATGCGGCTGTCCAGGGGGGCGTTCGCGACCGCGTCGGCGGCGGGAGACACCCCCGAACGTTCCGGTCGACCGGACAAAAGTCTAGTGGCACTAATGTGGCGGACGGGCGGTTGTCGCCGAGTCGGGACGGCCAGACGAGTCAGTCAGCCGCCAACGACGACGTGGACTACCGCCGTTCGAGTCGCGTCCCGTCGCGCGGGCAGTAGTCGAAGTCGGGGTCGCGTGTGCTGAACCCGCACTCCGGGCAGGTCCATGTCGACGGCTCGCTGGTGTCGCCACGACTCCGGAAGAGGAACGGGACGAACGGGACGGCGAGGAAGAACAGCGCCACGTCGAAGACGTACCAGATGACCGCACTGACCAGCAGACTGAGGACGACGCCCGCGACCGCGGTGGCGAGGCGGGCGGAGACCACGGCTACTCGAGGTCGACGTACTGGGCCTCCCACTCGCGGCGCGCGTCGAGTTCGCGGCGGCCGCGGCGGGTGAGCGTGTAGTAGTTCGTTCGCTGGTCGAGCTGGCCCTTGTCGACGAGCCCTTTGTCGACGAGCGTGTCGAGGTTCGGGTAGAGCCGGCCGTGGTGGATCTCGGATTCGTAGTACTCCTCGAGTTCCTCCTTGATGGCGAGTCCGTGGGGCTCCTCGAGCCCGGCGACGACGTACAGCAAGTCCCGTTGAAACCCTGTCAAGTCGTGCATATGTTTCGTACTCGGTAGAAATTTCCACCGCGAAAACATAAGCGTGGTGGGTCGAAACCGACCTCGGCAGCCGGAACGGCGGATTTCGTCTAGTGACATGTCCGTCGTCGCACTTATGCGCTAGACGGCCGTATCCCGGAGTATGCCCGAAGAGGTACTCTTCGAGAGCGAGCACAGTCAGTCGCGCTCCGAGGTGGCGGCCTACCTGCGTACCGTGGCGGACAGACTCGACGGCGACGCGACGCTGACGCTCGCCGACGGCGACCAGTCGGTCGACATCGAACCGCCCGCGACGGTGGCGTTCGAGGTGAAAGTCGAGCGCGAAACCGGGTCCGGGCCGGACGAACTCAGCCTGGAGTTGGAACTGGAGTGGGACGACACCGACGAAGCAAGTGGCGACGAACAGACGGACGGGCTCGACATCTCCTGAGCGGGTCGGGAGCGACCGGGGCCGCTCCCGCGTGACAGTACTGACGGCAGTCCTGGCTGCCGATTGTAGTGCAACGGAAAAGGATGCGGAGCCGGAACGTCCGGCCCCGCAGCCGCCCTGAATTGGTCCCCGCTGACGCTTCGGCCCTCCAAAGCGAAGCGTCACCTGTGTCAAGACGCGGCACGATAATAAAACTATCCCCCGCCCCGATTTGTGCCGCTACATGTGTTCTTCCTCTAACACCCAGCCGAGGGCGCGCCGGTAGTAGGTGAACATCTCCCGGACGCCCTCGTGGTTCATCTCCTCGGACTCCAGTTCCTCGACCAGAAACTCGTACTGCTCGCGGACTTCCTCCTCGTCTCTCATGCTCTCGCCTACCGGCTACAGGCGTATGAATATCGGTGGCGACGAGTAGATTCAAGAGGAGCCCACTGGAACTCGTTGACATGACAGACGACCTGCAGCGCGGCCTGGAAGGCGTCACCGTCGCAGAGACGCGGCTCTCCAGCATCGACGGCGAGAACGGCGTGCTCGTCATCGGGGGATTCTCGCTCGACGAACTCGCGCCCAACGCCACCTTCGAGGAGACGCTGTTCCTCCTCTACGAGGACCGCCTCCCGACCGAAGCGGAACTCGAGGCGTTCCGCTCGGACCTGGCCGCCAGCCGGCGCGTCCACCCCGACGCCGTCGACACCGTCGTCGACGCCGCCGAACGTGGCCTCCCCGCGATGGACGCCGTCCGCATGGGAATCGCCGCGGCGCCCCTCACCCGGGACGGCGAGGAGGACCCGCAGACCGACGCGAAACTCGCCGTCGCCCAACTCCCCACTGTCGCCGCCGCGTACTGGCGCGCCCGGGAGGGCGAGGACCCCGTCGAACCCCGCGAGGACCTCGGCCACGCCGCCAACTACCTCTACATGCTTGACGGCGAGGAGGCGAGCGAGGAACGCGTCCGCGGCCTCGAGACGTACCTCAACTCCGTCGTCGACCACGGGCTGAACGCCTCGACGTTCACCGCTCGAACCATCGTCTCGACGGAGTCCGACGTCGTCTCCGCGGTGACGGGTGCGGTCGGCGCGCTGAAGGGGCCACTCCACGGCGGCGCGCCCGGCCCCGTCCTCGACATGCTGCGGGACGCGCAGGCGGCCGACGACCCGGCGGGCCTCGTCCGGGACATCCTCGACTCGGGTGAGCGCGTGATGGGGTTCGGCCACCGCGTCTACGACGTCCGCGACCCCCGGGCGGCCGTCCTCCAGTCGGCCGCCGAATCGTTCTACGAGGGCCGTGATGAGCGCGCGTTCTTCGAGGCCGCCCGCGAGTTCGAGGACGCCGCTGTCGACGTGCTCGCCGAGCACAGGCCGGACCTCCGCCTGGAGACGAACGTCGAGTTCTACACCGCCGTCCTGCTGAACGGCGTCGGCGTCCCGAAGGAACTGTTCACGCCGACGTTCGCCGTCGCACGCGCCGGTGGCTGGACGGCCCACTGTCTCGAACAACTGGAGGACAACCGGCTCATCCGCCCCCGGGCGGCCTACGTCGGCGAGACGGACCGGGAGTGGACGCCACTCGGCCAGCGGTAATCCGTTACTGTAGTCGACTGGTGCGCAGAGAACGGGCGTCCCTGGACTTAGCTCGGGACGACGTCCTCGCACCCGATCTTCGTGCGGGCGTTGACGAGACCGGGGCCCGCACGGTCGAGCGACACCCCGTCAGACGCCTCGACTGACTTGTCGAAGCCGTGGCTGGGGCTGTCACAGGCCGGATTCTCGTCGGAGGGCGCTGCGGAGACAGTACCCGCACCAGCGACGACTAGCAACAGCACAGACACCACGGCGACGACTCGTGTCGTATTCATACCGACAGATTCGCCGGCCACGAAGTTAAGCATTGGCCGACGGCCGTTCCACCTCTACTGCGGCCTCACGCGCCGGACGAGCGTGCGGTCGAGGGGGAGGGCCGCGGCATCGACCAGTCACTGGTCACCGGACTCTCCGTCCGCTGTCCCACGGATGGCCTGCTGCACGGCGATAGTTCCCCCGCTGCCGATGGTCGCTCGAACGCCGAGGGTATCCACAGTCACCTCGACGGAGTGGTCGCCGTTCCGTGACTCGATGATGGTGTCCAGCGCGCCAAGGTCGACGGCGTCGCCGACCGGGTCGAGCGAGAGGGGGTCCGTGCCCTTGGCCGCGGCGATTGCCTCCACGAGGGCGAGACTCGGTGCCTCGCGCTCGACATCGAAGGTGGAGTGGTGTGTCTTCGTATCGACGAACGGCGTCGGGTCGGAGACGTCGTCGGCGTCGGTCACTGTCACACCTGTGCTGCTGGCACACGGTGGTCGGAATCCCTGAGCGGAGCGAACCGTATCCGGCCGTCGCTCCCGACTGTCACGCGGTGGCCGTGGAACTCGAAGGAGAGGGTGGCGCTCTCGTCGGCACCGCGAACGTGCCTGTCGAGAGCGTCGGGGTCGACGGTGTGCGCGAGTGGCCGCATCTCCCTGGGGTCGTCATCAGTGAGCGAGCTGAGCGAGAGGACTAGAGTCGTGGTGACGTCCAACGCGCTGTCGCCGTCGTGGTGTACTTCGTAGGTCTCCGTGCGGGGGTCGTACGACGGGTGAACGGCATCCGCGTGAGTAGAAACCATGGTCGGTCGGAGAGTTATAGACCACTGACTGACTTGTATTCACCGTTTCACTGGTGGAAGGGAAACCCGGTCGTGGGACCGTGGCCAACGATGACCACTGTCCGATGACTGTCTCCGTTGCCCACTGCGTGGGACGTGGGCCAGACGTGGGACGGCTGATCGTTGGAAGCGCGCTGCTCGGTCGCAGAGGTCGGACGGCTGGGGACAGAAGCGGGCCGCGTCACAGCGACAGCGGGGAGAAATTGGGCTGCCAGTCAGCGCTACAGCGTCACGGATTCGGCGTCGGAGAGGTGTCGAGCGTAGAGGCCCTCGGCCCACTCGACGGCTGCCGGGTCGCGGCACTCGACGAAGATCTCGGCGTTGCCGTTGTCGTTGTGGGCGGCCATCCCGACCCGCCCGTCGGCGATGAACAGTTCGAAGGGGAGGCCGGTGTGCGCGTAGACGTCGAAGTTGCCCGTCGAGATGGTCTCGTAGGCCTTCTCGGGGTACTCCGAGAGCATGATGTCGATGAGCTCCTCGTCGAATATGGCGTCGATCTCCATCCCGTCCATCATCTCGCGGTAACCGACGTCGACGTAGACGGGAGAGAGGACCGTCGAGAGCATTCGGAGCCGGTCGGACTGTTCGATGAACTCGATAATCCGGTGGATGGTGGTGTGTGGCTGCCGGGCCTTCCGGCGCACGACCATCGCGTCGGTGAAGTGTTCGACCGGCACCGACACCGCCTGCCGGTCGACGGAGTTGAGGAACTGGTCGAGCGAGAGCGCGGTCGCCGTCCGGGTGTCGAACGTCTCGGCGCCACGGGAGACGATGGTCCCGACGCTCGTGAGGCGGTACTCGTCGCCCGACGCCTCGACCAGCCCGTGGTCCGTCAGCGAGTTGAGCGCGCGGTGGAGGGTCGACCGCGAAACGTCGACGTCGTCGAGGATGTCGCCGGGGCTCGCCGGCCCGGAGCGCAGTGCCTGCAGGAGCGGGCGCCGCCGGACCACCTCCAGGAGGAACTCCTGGCTTCGCTCCTCTGCACTCTCCAAACCGTTCCGCGACGCGTTCGCCAGTCCCTCCTGCGGGCTGCTGTCCTCGCGGCCGTCCTCGAAGACGTCCGTTCCGCCGTCGGTGAGCGCATCGACTTCGTGGACTGCTGGTTCATCCGTCATTTGAGACCCCTCGTCATCAGGTGGTACTCCATCACGGTCTCGATCCCGTCGAGGTACGACCCGACGTCGACGGAGTCGAACGCTCCCTCGAACTCTCTCGCGGCGGCGAGTTCCTCGCTCCACTGGCGGAGGAACAGGTCCTCGACGTCGTGCTCGTGGATGGTTCGGCGTATCTCGGCGACCTCGTGTTCACCCCCGTCTTCCCGGGACGCGGCCAGCTGGTCGGCCGAAACGATGCCCGACTCGAGCGCGTGCGCTACGATTCCCGACGTGAAGTCGCCCTCGGCGACCTCCCGCTCCCAGGTGGTCACCCAGTTGCCGATGCGGACCATCCGCTGTGCCCGCTCGAGCACCCGACGGAGCGCGGACAGGTCCGAGCGGTCGAACGACGGCGACAGCGTGAGGTCGACGTCGGCGAACCCGTACAGCATCATGTTGTGGGCGTCGTACGTCTGGAGCTCCGATTCTGTGATGGCGTCGAGGTGCTGGTTCGCGAGGTAGGAGTACTCCATCGCAGTGACGACCTGCCTGAGGTCGAACCGGACGACGTCGTCGAACTCGGCGGCCCGCGGGCCCGCCCGGAGTCCGGCCGAGAACTCGTCCCAGACGTCGCTCGCGAACGCGAGGACATCGGTGTCGACGCCGTCGCGGTCGTAGTCGACGACCCGGTGGTCGAACGGCAGCTTCGCGGCCTCGTCGAACGTGGCCCAGTCCTGTTGCTTCTCGGCGACGTCGTCGAGGACGCTGACGAACATGAGCCCGAGCAGTTTCGTGTTCTGGGCCCGCTCGCGGTGCTCCGGGGCGACACACGAGAGCGTGAACTCCGGGAAGAGGTGGTGGGCCCACTTCCAGAGGAACTGGTCTCGGTCGCCGACGACCGTGTCGTACGCCTCGACCAGCGGCAGCGTCTGTTCGGGGAGCTGGTGGTTCTGGATCTGCTCGAGGGGCGCTCGCAGCTCCGCGACCTTGTGTGGCTGCGGCTGGCCGTCCGTCGATGTGCTGTCTCTGATTGTCATCGTGGTATCACTCGGTCGCTCCGTCGCCCGTCTCAGTCGGCCCGAGGAACGACTCCAGGCGCTCGGACCCGTGGTACTCGACAGTCCCCTCCTCGAGGCCGTAGAACAGGAGGCCCGCGTCGGCCAGTTTCGGGAGGTGGACGTGGTGGAGGTTGGTCGCCACGCGCTGGCGATGAGTCCCCGGTCCGGAGTCTGGACACTCGCTCTCGACGACGACGGCGACGAGGTCGTCGAAGTCGACGGTGATGCCTGGTCGAGTCGCGAGGAACGACACGACGGTGCGTCGGCGCCCGCTCGCGAGCAGGCGGTGACGTTCGTCCCGCGGAATCTCACCCTGCTGGGGTGTCTGGTGGCTGTCGTTGCGGAATGCGGCAGTATCCCGCTCCGTGGGACTCTCGTCACTCATGCGAGTGCGCCCACGCCGTTGGCGGGGTTAAGCTTTGTCTGTAGGAGAGTCCTAATTCTGCCCCCTGTGCCTCTAGGACGCCCCTACCTAGCGTTTCCGCCCAGTAGATTGAACCCTGTCTAGGCTGACGTAGTGGTCGTCACTTCCGGTCCAGTCGGCTGAGACCGTGCCAGATGGCGTTGACAATCCGGTCCTCGCCCTCGCCGTCCGCGTCGTCCCACCCGCGGGCGAGCGCGTCCTCCAGAGCGTCGAGGTCGTGGTTCTCGAAGTTGTTCATCCCGCGGAAGTCCTCGAGGGCGTCGCGGGCGTCCTCGCCAAACTCGGTAGTCATCTCGCCGTCGTAGAAGCCGAGGGACGCGAGCGTGCGCTGGACGTCTTCGGCGGTGTTACCGTCGAGTTCGGCGAACTCCTCGGGGCTCTCGCGCTCCAGGAGAGTGATGTCGTAGATGCGGAAGACGCGTTCGAGTTCCGCGATTGGCGCGTCGTGGTCGTCGACGCGGACGTCGATCCAGCGGTCGTTCTTCCCGTCGTAGCCGCCCGCCGGTTTGGCGACGTACAGCGCCGCGCTCTGCTCTCCGCGCTGGTCGCCGCCCGCCTCGTTGCCCGCGTAGAGGGCGGCGATGAGCTTCTCCGGGAGGCCGCCCGCTGTCTCCTCGAAGGCGTCGGCCATCGCGTCGACGGTCTCGCGGTTCTCCAGGATGTTCCCCTGGACGGTGTAGTTCTCGCCCTGGCGGTCGCTCGCGTGGTCGAAACAGTCCTCGCCCGTGAACGCCGCGGCGGAGCCGTCCTGTCCGATTACTCCGACCTGACGCTGTGGAGCTTCGTCGTCCTCGCTCGTGAGTTCCTCGACCACTTCAGCGGCGGTGTGGCCCTCGCGGAGCAAGTCGAGACCGTCCGGGCCGTAGGCGACGTTCGCGAAACTCTGCGTGGCGACGGCACCGGCGTCCGCGCTGACGAACGGGACGACGGCGCCGACGCCGACGAACTTCGACTGCACGGCGATGCCCACGGCCTCGGTCTCCGGGTCGCGGGCGGCGATGGAGAACGTCATGGGCGACGGGTCGCCCGCCGCGGCCAAAAGCCTACGGCTCGTCCACCCCCGTTGCCGCCACCTTCTGCGCCGTCAGGGGCTGTCTGCTCGACAGGTCGCAGGCGAACGCGGGGTGCTCGACGAGGTGCCACAGCACCATGTGCCGGCGGCCTGCGGTGAGCCCGCTCCCCGAGAGGTCCTCGGCGATGAACTCCGCGGGGAGCCTGTCGAACAGCCGCCGCAGGCAGCCGAAGGTGTCGAACACCTTGCGGTTGCCCGTGGAGTCGGCGCCCCGGCGCTCCACGACGTAGCTGCCGTCCGCGCGGTGTTCGCCGGTGGTGTTCAGGAACACCTCCCGGGACGTCAGTGCGTCTTCGAGGGAGTCCCGTAGCTGGTCGGCGTCCTCCCGCGAGAGAACCAGTTCGTCGCCGTCGACAGAGAGTACGACCCGGTCGCCGCGTCGCTCAGCCCTTGGGTCAGGCGAGCGGTCGGATTTCTCGACCAGCCGCGTCACCGCGGCTTACTCTATCCTCGGCGGCCGGAGTCGTGAGGTTCTGACTCGGCATCGTACCCACTGGTTCCCGGGAATCGTACATAAGTCCGGCGGTGGTACAGATTCGTCCTGCCGGCGGCAGTCGATTCGGGGGACGGCGGTCGGCCAAACGACTTTCCGGTAGTCGGTCGAACGTGAAGGTATGAGTGAGGAGAGCAGCCCCGAGGTCGTTCGCCGGAAACTGGACCCGGAGCGAGGGGAGCCGAACGTCCAGGTCGCCGAAATCGTCGCCGACATCAAGGACACGGAGCCGGCCGAACTGGAGAACATGTACGGCTGCATCGACCATACAATCGACCACATCTTCTCGAACCCGCCGTCGTCCGAGGCGGACGTCGAGGTCAGGTTCAGCTACGAGGGCTGTCGAATCACGGTCGAACAGAACGGGGAGGCGACGTTTGTGAACACCCGGTAACGCTGTCTCGGTGGTCCGGCGCTACTGGAATCCGCGTCCCACGGCGTCCTCGTCGACCAGGTCGTCTAACTCCTTGTCCAGGAGTTCGTCGGCGTCCGCGAACTCGTCGGCGAGGTCGTCCATCCGGTCCGGGCGGCCGTACGGGTCGTAGTCCATCGGGCCGAACGCCGGACTGTCCAGCGCGCCCATGACGTCCTCGAAGAACGCGTCGGGCGTAGTCGGCGCGTCCGCGTGCGCCTGCACGACCTGTTCGAGTTCGCTCACCTTCTCTTCTGCTTCGTCCTCGTCCTCGATGGCCTGCTGGACCGCGAACCGTCCGGCGTCGTCGTCCGGGAGGAAGTCCGCGAGGCCGTCGTCGACCTTCCGCGCGACGCGCGCCCCAACCCCGCGCACCTCGAAGGGGTTCTTCGCGTACGTCTTCAGGTGGTAGACGCCCTGCGAGGGGTGGCCGAGGTAGAAGTCCTCGCCGACCCCCGAGGCGCGGTCGCCAGCCACCGCTCGCCAGTCGTCGGGGTCGGCGCCCGAATCCACCACGTCAGAGACGATGTCCTCCCAGTCCCGTATTCGCATCGTGTCTCTGTACTCACGGCGTAGCCTTAAGCGGTCGCTTCGTCAGTCTTCGTTGCCTAAACTGGGTCTGGAGGTGTTGTCGTCGCAGTTTACTCTCGAAAGCCCTCGCCCTTTCAATCCACCAGGCTTACTGGAAACGCAGTCCGGGAGGGACTGAAAGAGGCCGCGTTCTGGGAGTCAACGCAGTCTACAAATTCGCCCACGCCAGACACAGCGACGGACGAAACGAGAACTCACGCTACTAGGAGCGACACCGTTATTCGCCGTCCCTCCCACACCTCCTCCGTGAACGTACGGGGCGAGGTCACCGACGTCGGAGACGTACGGTCGGTGAGCACGCAGTACGGCGAGCGCGACATCCTGGAAGTGCGCGTGCGCCAACCGACCGAGGCGGAGTCTGTCCAGGTCACCCTCTGGGGGAAGTGGACGGAGACCGCCGACTACCTCGACCCGGGAATGGAACTGCTCCTGACCGAGGCGGAGGAGCGCGAGTGGAACGGCGAGACGCAGTACGCGACGTCGAAGGAGTCCTACGTCGTGGTCGAACCGGACTTCCTCGTGGACGTGACGAACATCCGGTCGTTCGTGCAGTGTCCGCGGCTCTACTACCTGAACAAGCTCTCGGGGCTCCCGCTGAAGTACCCGGTGACGAAGGGGACAATCGTCCACGAGGTGTTCGGGGACCTCCTACGGGGCCGCGACCTCGACGACGCCATCGAGGAGCGCGTCGACGAGGCGGGCCTCGAACTGGGACTGCTCGGCCGGGACCGCGCGGAGGTCGAGGCGGACGTGCGCGCGAACGCGTCGGCCATCGAGGGGTGGCTGAAGCAGGGCCACTTCGCGGGCGACGGTGGAACGGAAGCAGACGACGACTGGCAGGCTGGCGACGACTGGCGCTCGGAGTACACCCTCATCTCCGAGACGTTCGGCATCAAGGGACGCTGTGACGCCATCCGGCGCGGGATGCCCGTCGAACTGAAGACCGGGAAGAACACGAACCGCGACCCGCGGTTCCACGACAAGGTGCAGGCGGCGTGCTACGCGCTGATGCTCGACGAGCGCGGCGTCGACGCCGACACCGGAACGTTGCTGTACACGAAGAACGCGGCCGTCGAGCGCGGCGAGGAGAGCGGCGACCTCTCGCCCGCGAAGGAGTTCTCCATCGGGAAGGGGTTTCTCGACTTCGTCGTGCGCCAGCGCAACCACCTCGCGGCCATCGAGTTCCGGGGCGACCCGCCGACGGGGTTCGAGGCGGACGCGAAGTGCGAGTACTGCTTCGAACAGGACACCTGCATGGTCGTCTCGGGCCGCCTCGACCAGGAGTCGAAGGCCGGCCAGCTGGGCGAACCGCTGCCCGAGGAGGAACGCGACTACTTCGACGACATCTACGCGGCCGTCGAGCGCGAGCGCCGCGCGGTCCACGACGAGTACCGCAAGCTGTGGGAGCAGAGCCCCGAGGAGCGCGCGGACGACGACCGCGCGGTCATCGACCTCGAACCTACCGGGCAGGAGGAACTCGCGGACGGCCGGTGGCGGATGACCGCCGACCGCCCGAGCAGCGCCGCGTCGAAGATCCGTGAGGACGACCGCGTGCTCGCGTCCGACGGGAATCCCGTCACGGGAACCGCGGAGATGGCGCGCGTCGAGATGCTCGACGAGAACCAGGTGGTCGTCACCGCCGACGAACCCGTGGAACTCCGGCGCCTCGACGTCTACCCCTCGGAGCTGAGCGTCGACCGGATGCTGACGGCGCTCCACGACGCGCTCCTGAAGGGCGACCAGCGCCGGAAGGACGTCCTCTTCGGCCGCGAGAGCCCCGAGTTCGCCGACGAGAACCACGCGGTTATCGACAACAACGAGGCACAGAACGCCGCGGTCAGCAGGGCACTGAACGCCGAGGACTTCGCGCTCGTCCACGGGCCGCCCGGCACCGGGAAGACGTACACCATCGCCACGCTCATCCAGGCGTTCGTGGAGCGGGGCGACCGCGTGCTGCTGTCGGCGTTCACGAACCGCGCGGTCGACAACGCGCTCGAAGCGCTCCGCGAGCAGGGCTACGAAGATATCGTCCGCGTCGGGACGTCGACGGGCGTCCGGGAGGACATGGAGGACCTCCGGCTGAACCAGTCCGGCGACCCCGCCGAGCGCGCGCGAGCCCTGGAGAGCGCCGACGTGGTGGCGGCGACCACCTCGACGTCCGGTTCCCGCGTGATGCGCGAGCAGGAGTTCGACGTCGTCCTCGTGGACGAGGCGAGCCAGTTGACCGAACCGGACACGCTCGCGGCCATCAACCGCGGCGAGCGGTTCGTGCTCGTCGGCGACCACGAGCAGTTGCCGCCGGTCGTGCGCTCGGGCGGACGGCTCTCGGAGTCGCTGTTCCAGCGCCTCGTGGAGACCAACCCGGAGGCCGCGGTGATGCTCGACCAGCAGTACCGGATGAGCCAGCGCATCCAGGCGTTCTCCTCCGACGAGTTCTACGATGGACAGCTACGCCCCGCCACGGCCGAGGTTGCGGGACAGACGCTCGCGGACCTCGGCATCGAGACGGGCGGCGCAGTCAGGAACGGGGTCCCCGCGAGCGATGCGAGCGGGGGCTCGTCGCGGAAGCACAGCGTACGCGACGGTGTCTCGTTCCACGACGTCGAGGGCACCGACGACGCGCACGTCGACCCAGTGGAGGCCGAGCGCGTCGGGGACATCGTCAGAGAGTACGTCGACGCCGGCCTCGACCCCGCGGACGTCGGCGTCATCGCGCCGTTCCGCGCGCAGGTCGCGGAGATCGGGCGCCACGTCCCCGACGGCGTCTCCGTCGACACCGTCGACCGCTTCCAGGGCTCGTCGAAGGAGGTCATCGTCGTCTCGTTCGTCGCGACCGGCACCCTCGACGGCCCCATCTTCGAGGACCACCGGCGGGTCAACGTCGCGCTCACCCGCGCGAAGAAGAGCCTCGTGCTCGTCGGCGACGAGACGGCGCTCCGGTCCGAACCCCTCTACGACCGGATGGTCGACTGGGCGTCGCTAGACTGACTCAGTTCGTGACGACGAGTTTGCCGACCGTCTCCCTGTTCTGCATCGCGGCGAACGCCTCACCAGTCGCTTCGAGCGGGTAGGTCTCAGCGATTTCGGGTTCGAGCCGTCCGGCCGCGACCAGGTCGACGAGCGTCTCCAGGTCGGCCTGGGTGCCCATCGTGCTGCCGATAACTCGCTTGTGTCCCAGGTAGAGGTCCGGCACGTCGATAGTGGACTCCTTGCCCGCGGTGCGACCGCAGACGACCATCCGTCCACCTCGCCGCAGGACGTCCAGGCCGACCTGCGTGTACTGGCCGCCGAGGTGGTTCACGACGGCGTCCGGCGTCCCTATCGCCGCAACGTCAGCACGAATCTCGTCGGGGTCGGTCCCGTGGACGGCGTGGTCGAGGCCGAGTTCGGTCGTCCGGTCGAGTTTCTCGCGCGACGAGGACGTCCCCACGGAGTCGGCGCCGAACACGTCCGCGAGTTGCACGGCAGCGACGCCGACGCCGCCGGTGACGCCGGGGACGAACACGAGGTCGTTCGGTTCCACCTGTGCCCGGCGGAGCATGTGGTAGGCGGTCATGTACGCCGTCGGCACCGCCGCGGCCGTCGTGGTGTCCACGGAGTCGGGGAGCGCGACGAGTCTGTCGGCGTCTACGCGGGCGGATTCCGCGAGGCCGCCGTGGTAGAGCGAGTAGTTCTCGCAGAGGTTCTCGGGGCCCTCGCGGCAGAACCGACAGACGCCACACGTCTCGTTCGGGCAGAGCACGACGCGGTCGCCGGGTTCGACCGCGGTCACGCCCTCGCCCACCTCGCTGACCGTCCCGGCGACGTCGAGGCCGCTGACGAACGGCAGTTCGTCGCCGTCGACCATCGCCGAGTCGCCCTCCAGAATCCAGAGGTCGTGGTGGTTGATGGCGCACGCTTCGACGTCGACGACCGCCTCACCGGCGTCGGGGGCGGGCGTCGGGCGCTCCACGACGGCGACGCCGTCCGGGCCGGTCAGTTCGGTGAAGGCTGCTGCTCGCATCGGCTCCACCTTCGCCCGACCGCCGGATAGGAATGGGGGCTGGGGCAGTTTTCGGGGTCGCGAGTCCGAGCGGGCGCTCGGCTGCCGGGACCCCAGTCCTTTTTGTCACGTGTCCCGGACTCCCCTACCAATGGAGGAGTCGAACGGCTACGACGGCGTCCGGGAGGAGTCCGGACTCTCCCCGGTCCCCGCGGAGGTCGACGCCCTCGCGTTCGACGAGCGGCCGGACGAGGGCGCGGCGAGTGAGGCGTTCCAGGCGCTCGCGAGCGAGGTCCGCGTCGCGGTGCTCGTCCAGTTGCTCCGGGCCGAGCGGGAGCGGTCGGGGCCCCAGTCGTTCGCTGAGATTCAGGAACTCGTCGGCAGCGACAGTTCCGCGCGCTTCGCCTACCACCTGCGACAGCTAGACAGCCAGTTCGTGAAGAAGACGGCCGAGGGCTACGTTCTTACGCCCGCGGGTCGCCGGGCAGCGACGGCCGTCCTGACGGGCACGTTCACCGACGACGGCGACCAGCGCGCGAGCTGATTTTCGTTCTCACTCCCCGTCCGCGTCGAACGCCGCGTCGAGTCGGTCCTCGGCCACCGGTTCGTAGCCGTCCGCGGTGACGACCCCGACCTCCACGTCGTCGACCGAGAGGTCCTCGACGGCGGCGTCGAGTCCCTGGAGGGCGAGACCGAGCGCGTCGCCCGCGGCGAGCGGCGCGGCGTACTCGTCCTCGAAGTGGGTGATGGCGTCGCTGGCGCCGCGACCGACCGCGTCGGCGCGCCACTCGCGGGTCGCCCCCGAGGGGTCGATTTCGAACAACTGCGGGCCGTCGTCGTAGCCGCCGACGAGCAGCGCCGTCCCGTACGGGCGCGCACCACCGGTCTGGGTGTACTCCTGGAGGTGGTCGGCGACGCTCGTCGTCAGTGCTTCCACCGTCGCCGCTTCCCCGTACCGGACGTGTTCGTCCTGCGCGCGGCGGCGGGCGAGGTCGACCAGTCTGCGCGTGTCGGCCGCGTGACCCGCGCTGCCGATGGCGACGTGGTCGTCGACGGCGAACAGTTTCTCTACGCTCCCGGGGTTCACGAGCGGCGAGCGCCGCGGTACGTGGGAGGCGAGCACGACGCTGTCCTCGCCGCGGACCCCGACGACTGGGGAGCCCTGCTTCACCGCCTCACGGGCGTACTCGACCTGGTAGAGGCGGCCGTCCGGCGAGAAGATGGTGGTCCCGCGGTCGTAGGCCTGCTGGTCGCTGTTCTGCATTCAGGCCACCTCCGAGACGCCGTCGAACTCGTCGAACGCGACGCCCTCGCTCGTTATCGTGGCGACCGTGAGGCCGTTACCGCTGGCCGTGTCGCGCTCGCTGGCGCTGTCGATCGCCTGCGCGGCGACGGCGCGGCCCTCTTTGGCCGAGAGGGCGTCGTCGTACTGCTGTTCGAGCACGCCGTACGCGATCTGCATCCCGCTGCCGCCCGCGGCGTAGGTGTCCGAGAGGACGCCACCTCCGCCGTCGAGGCTGAAGACGTGACCGCCGTCCTCGTCGACGCCGCCGAGCAGCGGCGTGACCTGCAGCGGGGCGCTCCGGAGCACGTTGCCCGCGAGCGTGGAGAGCGCGGTCATCGTGAGCTCCTCGCTGCGGCGGTTCTCGTAGAGGCGCGCCTCCGCCTGGAGCAGCCTGACGAACTGCTGGATGTGCCCGACTGCGCCCGACAGCCCGGCGGCCGCGGTGGGGTGGAGTTGTTCGACCTTCTGGGTGCGCTTGTTCGTGACGAGTCGGCCGCCGAGGCTCGCCCGGCGGTCGGCCGCCAGCACGACGCCGTCCGCGGTGGTCAGGCCGACGACGGTCGTTCCGGTCTTCACCACGCCCTCCTCGTCGGGCGCTGGCACCGCGTCGAGCGCCGACGGGTTCGCCTCGTGGATGGGCGGCCATCCCTGCCGGGGTTCCTGGGCCTGTTCTGGCTTCGACTGGTGGGTGTTCACCATGGGAGTGAGGTAGGACGCCACACGCATAACTGTAATCTAAATTATATTTTAGTGCGGGGCGCTGTCACTCCCGGCCGTTTATGTGCGCTCCCCGTGAGGCGTCTCACAATGCAGGAGTTCGCCGTTGCGGCCGTCTCGAAGACGCTGTTTGCGGTGATCGACTCGGGCGTAGACGTCGACGTCACGCTCGGCCAGGGACTCGCGGGCGGCGCCGTCGGTGCGTTCCTCACGACGCTCGTCGTGGGCGCCATCGCCGTCGCCGTCTTCCCGGAGCGCACCGAGCGCCTGATGGACGCCGTCGTCGAGGACCCCGTCGGCTCCTTCGCCTACGGACTGCTCGTCTCCATCGCGCTGTTCATCGTCGCGCTGGTGCTCGTTCTCACCATCATCGGCATCGTCGTCGTGGTTCCGCTGCTACTGGTGGCGTACGTGGCGTGGGCCGCCGGCGCCGCCGTCGCCTACCTCGCCATCGCCGACCGACTGGTCGGCCACGAGGACGGCTGGCTCAAGGCGCTTCTGGTCGCGGCCGTCATCAACGGAGCGCTGGCGGCGACCGGCGTCGGCGCCATCGTCGCCATCTGTATCGGACTCACTGGGTTCGGCGCCCTCCTCCGCCCGTACCTCGGCTGACGCGCTCACCCCTCTCTACTAGTCGTCTCCGACCTGCTCGCGCACGCGCTCGTGGAACTCCCGGAGCACGGCGTCCTCGTCGTCCGCGAGCACGACGTCGCTGGCCGACAGCGTGGCGAGACCGAAGGAGAGCGGCGACGGCGATTTGAGCGACGTCTTCCGAACCGCCACCTCGCCGTCCTGCACGCGGGCCAGCACCTCCGTGACGCCCGCGAGGTCGAGTTTGTCCTCGACGAGTTCCCGGTGCGTCTCCTCGATGACCGCGAACTCCTCGAGGCCCTCGGCGAAGCCGAGCAGCATCTCGCTGGCGACCTGCTGCTTGCTCGCGGACTTCTCGTGGCCCTTGTACCGCTTGAGGATGAGCAGCGCGCGGGTAGCGTTGATGCGGAAGTACCGCTTCAGGAGGTCCGTCTCCCGGAGCGCGCGCCGCAGGTTCTCGCGGGCGTCCGCGGGGTCGGTCTTCTCGAGGAGGCCCGCGACATCGACTTTCCTGTTGAGCGGCATCGACAGCGTGAACCCGTTGTCCGCCACGGAGACGGCGACGTTCGCGTTCGCCTCGTTCGCGCAGCGGTAGGCGAGCAGCCGCGAGAGCCCGTCGTTGAACCGCCGCCCGTACGGCGTCCGGACGTGATAGCGCCGCCGGTACTCGTCGCGGTCCTTCACCTCCTCGACGGCGATGCGCTCGGGCGTGCTCACGCTCTCCGTGCCCGCGTACGCCACCTGGTCGTCGTACATCCGCGAGAGCGCCCGCACCGCGTTGCCGTCGATGGGGAACTCCCGGAGCCACCGCCGGACCGCAGCGGGACCCCCCGCCTCCATCTTCGCGAGGAGGTCGCCCTGGAAGCGCGCTATCTCGCGGCCGAGGTCGTAGGAGAGCGGGAGGCGCTCGGAGAACCACGACGGGACGGTGGCGCGCTCGCTCGTCCGGTCGACGTACACCTTCGACCCGCGGCGGTAGCGGTACGCGAACCGGTCCCCGCCGAGGACGAACACGTCGCCCGCTTCGAGCGTGTCGAGGTAGCCCTCGTCGAGCTGGCCAACCCACTCGTCGTCGCCGCGGACGTAGACGTTCACCGTGAACGAGTCCGGGATGGTGCCGATGTTCTGCAGGAGGATGGGGCGCGCGAGTCGCCCGCGCTTCCCGACCAGGCGCTCACCCACGTCGAAATCGGGGTAGTGGTGTTCCCCGTCGGGGGCGTCGTTCTCGTCGCGCCACACCTTCGCGTACACCCGCCTGTCCTCGAGGCCGTCGTAGTCGGCGGTGAGGTAGCGCAGCAGCGTCTCGTAGTCGTCGTCGCCGTAGTCGCGGTAGGGGTACGCCGACCGGAGAATCTCCTTCACCTCGCTGTCCGGCAGCGGCCCCTCGATTGCCATCCCGTAGACCTGCTGGGCGGCGACGTCCTGGGCGCGCTCCGGGATGTGGACGCGGTCGACGAATCCGCGCTCGGCCTGCCGGAGCATCACCGCACACTCCACGAGTTCGTCGCGGTCGAGTGCGATGACCCGGCCCGTCACCGTCCGTCCGGGGCGGTGGCCCGCGCGCCCGACGCGCTGGAGCAGGCTGGCGACGGACTTCGGGGAGCCGACCTGCACCACGAGGTCGACGTGGGGCATGTCGATGCCGAGTTCGAGGCTCGTCGACGTGGTCGTCACGTCCAGGCTCCCCTCCTTCAGCCGTCCTTCGACGTCCTTCCGGCGCTCCTTCGAGAGGCTCCCGTGGTGGCACGCCGACCGGTCGGCTTCGACGATGCCGCGCTCGCGGAGGTTCTCCAGCACGCGCTCGGCGCCCGACCGCGTGTTCGTGAAGACGAGCGTGCTCTCCGCGCCGCCGACGAGGTCGCCGAGTTCGTCGTAGAACGCGTCGTTGATTGCGCCCGAGGAGGCGTTCACGAGGTCCGGGCGCGGACAGTGGAGTTCGAGGTCGTAGTCGCGGGCGAACCGCGCGTCGACGAGTTCGCAGTCCCGCGCCGCCCCCTCGCCGTCGAACCCGACGAGGAACCGGGCGATGTCCGACAACGGTTCGACCGTCGCCGAGCAGCCGATGCGGGTGAACCCGCCGGCCAGCCGCTGGAGGCGTTCGAGGCTCACCGAGAGGTGGGTGCCGCGCTTGGAGTCTGCGAGGCTGTGAATCTCGTCGACGACGACGTACTCGACGCTCTCCAGGCGCTCCCGGAACTTCGGGGAGTTCAGCAGGATGGCGAGGGTCTCCGGCGTCGTGTTCAGGATGTGGGGCGCCGTTTCCAACATCTGCTGGCGCTCGTAACTCGTCGTGTCGCCGTGGCGTATCGCCTGCCGGACGTCCGTCTCGGCGCCGCGCTCTTCGAGTCTGTCGGCGATTCCCTCCAGCGGTTCCCCGAGGTTGCGTTCGATGTCGTTGGCGAGGGACTTCAGCGGCGAGACGTAGAGGCAGTAGACGCCGTTGTCGAGGCCCTCGGCCTGCTCGCGCTCGAACAGTTCGTTCAGAATCGCAGTGAACGACGCGAGCGTCTTCCCGCTCCCAGTCGGCGCGGCGACGAGCGCGTTCGCCCCGCGCTGAACGAGCGGAATCGCCTCGCGCTGTGGCGGCGTGAGACAGCCACCCTCCTGGGTCGGCGGGCCGAACCGGTCGACCCACCACTCCCGGACCGCTGGGTCGAGGGCGTCCAGTATCTCGCGGTCGGTCGCGCCCGACCCCGTCAGCGCCTCCGACTCGGTCGCCATTCCCTCGTTCCTTCGAGCCCGGACGCCAAGTGTCTGACGCCGCCACCGTCGCCGAGTAAGCCGTGATTACTCCGCCGCGTCCCGGATTCTGTCTGCCCAGTCGGGTGCTACGTACTGTGGGCTTACCGGGGCGCGCAACTCAGAATTCTCGCTCCATCTCGACGACCGGGAACGCGACGTTCGCCGGGTCCAGCACTCGGCGGTCGACCGCCTCGTAGCCGTAACGCTCGTAGAATCCGACGGCGTTTAGCGACGACGTGAGCGTCGCGCGGTCGTAGCCGGCCTCGCGCAGTTCTTCGTGGAGGCGTTCGAGGAGCGCGCTGCCGACGCCCGTCCGCGCGTGGTCGGGGTGGACGTAGCAGGCGACCACCTCGCCGTCGTCCCATTCGCCGAACCCGGCGACCTCGCCGTCTCGCTCGCCGACGAGCAGGTCCGCCGTGTCGTAGCGCTCCGGACCCTCGCCGCGCTTGTTCGCCCAGTCCAGGGCCTGCGCCTCGGTGTACTCGGGGCGAGCGAGGCGGCGGGAGGCGGCGACGTGGAGGGCGAAGACGGCCATCGCGTCCTCGGGGGTGGCGTCGCGGAGCAGCATACGCCGAGTATCCACGGCCACCGCCTCCTCGGTTTCGGTCGTACAGACGCGCTCAGAACCGCTCCCCCAGGACGTCACCGACGAGCCTCGACTCCGCACGGCGCAGTAGGTCCGAGGCCGTCGAGACGGCGCAGTCGAGGGCGGCCGCGACGTCCTCGATGCCGCCGTTTCGGGGCACTTCGTAGAAGCCGGCGTCCCACGCGGCGGCGAGCGCCTCCCGCTGGCGGTCAGTGAGGCCGTCGTCTACGGTGCCTGTGTAGTCGCCGACACGACGCACGGTGGGCACCGTGCCATCCGGCATGCCGTCGATTGCCGCCTGCAGGTCGTCGGGGTGGCCGACCACGGTGAACCGCGCGGTACGGTCCGACCGAAACTCGATAGGGGGCACCACGACGAGCGTCCGCTGGTCGAACGCCTCGAAGACAGGGACCTCGGCGTCCCGGTTCTCCACACGCGTGTAGACGTAGAACGCGTCGTCGCCCTCCGCAGTCACGTCGTGCTCGCGGACGCCCGGGCGTTCGGCTAGCACCGACTCGTAGGCCGCACGGTCGCCCTCGACGTAGAACAGCAGCGTGCGCGTGTCGCCGTCCCGCTTCCCCTCCAGCAGCACTTCGCGCTCCACGACCGGCGACTCGCAGACGAACGCGTGCATCGGGTGGATTGTCTCCTCGTCGTACTCGATTTCGAGTTCGAGGGACTTCACAGACTACCGTCCACAGCCTGTCACTTAAATTGGCGATACGTTTCGTGAGAAGACTGGTTGTCCGGGGCGTCCCTCACTCTCACGTGAACCACACAGATCGGACAGGAGAAGTGGTCACTGACGCACGGAGGACCGCGACGTGAACGACGGCTGCTTCGTCTCGTGGCCGCTACGAGCGACCGCACTCGACGACATCCGAGAGACGGTGATCGCCGAACTCGACGGTGCTGAGGGGAGCGGCATCGCCGAACTACTGCCGGTCGACGGCGTCGAAACCGTCTCGCTGTTCGTCCACAACCCGGACGACGGGCGACCCACGCTCGTCTGGTACGTCGAGCACGACAGAGACTACGAGTGGAGCGACCCCGCAGCGGTCGTCCGCGAGCACTCCCCGCTGTTCCCCGCGCTCGCCGAGTTCCTCACGGATGGCGAACCGAACGTCGTAGCGGCTGCCAGCCCCGACACCACGTTGCTCGTCCACGCCAATCTGCCCGGCCGGCCGAGGGCGTACGCCGACCGGAGTGAGGGTCTTCCAATCGTGCTCTCGGCGAATGACTCTGGAGGGGAGGTGCCCGACGTCGTGCCGCTGCGACTCGCGGTACGTTCCGGCCTCGGGTCGCTGGTCGCTCGCGCGTTCGCCGGTCTGTTCGAACGCACGCCAGCGTGGCTGGAGGCGAAGTTCGAGGCCGCCTCCCTGGACGTCATGGAGGCGGAGGGAATGTACACGGAGACGCTGCTGCTGGAGCGAACGGACGCTGGCTACGACATCTGGTGGTACATGGAGTCCGGCGACATGGAGCAGGTCGGCGAAGCGTACTACGAAACAGACAACCGTGTCGCGCGCGTCTCCGAGCACGTCCTCGGCTGGGTGCTCGAACGTCCCGAGCGAGTGCTCGCTCACCCAGTCGAAGCGAGCGAGTTCGAGTTGCTCGCCCACGCCGTCGACCCCGACCGAGAGTAGCGTGCCGAAACCGTTACCCGGCGCGCAGTCCGGGTTTCGGGTATGCGACTGACGTTCCTCGGCACCGGGAGCGCGATGCCGACCGGCGAGCGCATGCAGACTGGATTACTGGTCGAAGACGACGACCGGCGCCTGCTCGTCGACTGCGGCAGCGGCGTCCTCCACACGCTCGCCCGCACCAACGTCGGCTACGAGGGCGTCGACACAGTCCTGCTGACCCACCACCACCTCGACCACGTCAGCGACCTGCTCGTCCTGCTGAAGGCGCGCTGGCTCGCCGGCGAGGAGTCCCTGACGGTGGTCGGGCCGCCCGGGACCGAGGCCCTCGTGACCGACATGCTCGAGGTCCACGACTACCTCCAGGACCGTGTCGACCTGACGCTGCGCGACGTCGAACCGCCGAACTTCGAGGTTGCGGGCTTCGACGTCGAGGCCATCGAGACGGTCCACTCGATGAGCGGCTACGCCTACAAGTTCGACGACGAACTCGTGTTCAGCGGCGACACCGAGGCCCTCGACGGGATGGCGGCGTTCACCGAGGGCGCGTCGGTGCTCGTCCACGACTGCTCGTTCCCCGACGAGGTGGACGTCGACAACCACCCGACCCCGACCCAACTGGGCGAGTCGTTGGCCGACGCAGACGTCGAGGAACTCTACCTCACGCACCTCTACCCGCACACGGACGGCAAGCACGACGAGATGCGGGCGTCCATCGCCGAACAGTTCGACGGCGAGGTAGCGTTCGCGCGGGACGGCCTCGAAATAGAGACGGACGGTCCCCGCTAGCACTGGTCCTGCGTCGGGACAGTTCTTAGTTATCCGACGAACGTGAGGTAGAATTTCGGGCGCGGTTCCCTGTAGCATGGGTGTGCTACTTACCGCTCGGCCACCTACAGACGGAGTACAGATGACGGGTTTCAACACCAGATCCGCGAACAAGATCAGCATCGTCTCCACAGTGATCGACGCGGCGATGGCGTTCGCCCGTGGCCGCAAGAAAGAGAGCCTGTTGCTCCTCGGTGCCGCCGCACTCTCCTCACGGATTCCCGGCCTCGGCACGGCAGTCTCGATACTCTCCCGAATCGTCCGGCGACTCCGATAGTCGACCTGGTTCCTCCCAGACTGACTACAACTGGTAGCGGCGTCTGGCCGTCGAGTCAGTCCAGGCGGTAGCGCAGCACGGCCGCGATGCCGCCGAGGTTCCGCAGCTGTTCGCCGGGCGCGAACTCGTGGCTGAACACGGTGACGTCGCCGCCCTGCTGCTCGACGTTCGTCACGAGGTCGTTGACGTCGACGTCCCAGTCACCCTCGTCCGCGCGCTCCATCCGCAGACGCTCGTCCAGAATGAGCAGCGACTCGACCGCCCCGAACTCCACCGCCTCGGCCACCGAGTCGACGCCGTAGGCTGCCTTCCCCTCGGTCGCTATCTGCGTGGTGAGTTCGTCGATGAGTTCTGACTCCTCGGCGATGCGGGTCTGCTCCTGGACTTCCTCGACGGCGCCGCGCTTGAGGACCTCGTGGACGCCGCGGCCGCCCACCGCGCTCGTGTCTACCATCGTGATCTTGTCCTGCAGGTCGGGGTACTCCTCGGTGACGTAGTCGAGGGCATCCTGCTTCGTGAATCCGGGGCCGGCGAGGATGATGGCGTCGGCCTGCATGCGCGCCAGCGCGTCGGCGAGCGTCGCGAACAGTTCGTCGCGGCCGCGGTCGTTCTGCTCGCCCTTCCCTGTCGTCGCCGTGAACGACCCCTGCTCGTCGACGCCGTACTGCTGGACGACGTGGATGTGAGCCTCTCCCTCCTCGACCGTCGCGATGGCGACGTCGGGCTGGTCGGTCGCCTCGACGGCCTCGTTCAGCCGTTCGAGCTGGTCTGGCTGCCAGTGCTTCTCGACCTCGATCTCCTCGCGCTCCTCGACGTTCAGCGTGTGGTGCATGCCGAGCTGATCTTCCCGCGAGCAGTGCTCGATGGTGCCAGCGACTCGCAGGCGGTTCGAGAACTTGTGGAACTCCACGTCCTCGACCTCGATGGTGACGAACATGTGCTCGCGCTCCCCGCCCGTGTCCCGCATCTGGTCGTCCTTGCGCTGGATGCGGCGGTGGGTGTCGCCCGCCACGAGGTCCCCGGGTTCGAGGACGTACGCGAGGTGCCAGAGGTCGTCGAGGCTCTCGGGGACGAGCGTGATGCGCTCGCCGCCGCCCTCGACCCGCCGGCGCTCCTTCAGTTGCATACGTAGGGGGAGTGGGGCGACCGTCAAGTGTCCTGCTACTCTCAGTTCAGCGGTTCGTATCTTGGTAACTGCTTGCTTGCGACAGCGTCTAGAACACCCAGAAAGCCCCGGGTGGCTGCACTCCCGCGGCTCGCTGCGCGCTTCACTCGCTTCGCTCGTTCCAGTGCGTGCGTCACCGGGGTTCGCGCAGCCACCCGCCCCTTTCAGTCCTCCCGTTGCCGGTTGGTCAGCCGGTTCTGGGTGGGACTGAAAGGGGCGGCACTGTCGACGAACCCGGACGACGGGAGCACCGAGGGAGCGTCGCGACCGAGGCGCGCGACGAGTCCCGGGAGTCGACAGTGCCGGGGCTTTCTGGTGGTACTCGTTGGCTGAGCAAGAAGCAACGCAACCCGCAAAACGACCGAGTCCTAGTCCCGGATTCGACTCCCGCCCGGGGGCATGTACTTCTGTATCTCGTCAGGGCTGGCGGCCTTCCGGACGAACGACTGGTCGGCGAAGCGCTCGCGGAACATCCGGTAGATGCGCTTGGCGGCGTCGCCCTGCGCGTACCGGCCCGGCTCTACCTCGACGAGCGTCTCCACCTGGTCGCGGACCGCGTCGATGGGGCCGCCCAGGACGCGGGTGTTCGGTTCGCAGGCGATGCCGACGGCCCACTCCGCGGGGAGGTCCCGGAAGTACGTGCGGTCGCCGCGGATGGCGAACCCGCCCTTCTCCAGGTACTCGCCGCTCTCGGGCGTCTTCGAAACCTGGTCCGGGGAGACCATGTAGGCGTCGCCGGCGCCGCGGCCGTCCTTCCACACCGACGAACAGCAGACCGCGAACTGGGCGGCCTGGCGCTTGTCCGTCTCGGGCACCTCGATCTCGTTCGAGGGCTCGCTCGGCGCGGAGGTCTTCAGCACCGTGATGGGGCCGCCGTGGGCCTGCGAGTGGAAGAACCGGTCGTAGCGGTCCATGTACTTCTTGACGAGTTCCTCGTTCTGGTCGGCGTCCCGGCCGCCGAGGACGAGGAAGCCCTCCGACGTACGGAACCAGCGGAACCGCTCGTACCACTGCTCCTGGTTCCGAATCGGAATCGACGACCGGGAGAGCCAGTCGACGTCCGCCAGCTCGTCGTCCGCCTCGGATTCCTGCTCGTCCGGTTCGGCCTCCCACTCCTCCCGGCGTTGCTTGGCGGATTCGAGGTCCCCGCGGGTGTTCTCGATTGCCGCGCGGGCACCTTCCTGTTTCTCCTCGATGCGCTTTGCCTCCGTGTAGATGCGGTCGGCGTTCTTCTCGACGCCCGACTCCGGGTCGAGTTCGATGGTGTGGTCGTCGATGCGCACGCGCACGGTCCCCTCGGACTCGTTGACGCCCACGAAGACGTCCGCACCGGGCACGTCGCCCGCGGCCTCCTCGAACCGCTCGGCGATGTCCTGCCACCCGTGGCCGGCGCCGCGGGCGTCGGCGACGACCCCTATCAGTTCGTCGACGAGGTCGTAGTTCCCGTACAGCAGTTCGGCCTTCTCGCGTTCGGCCTCGGCCTGCTGTTCGAAGTCGTCGATGGCCTGCTGTTGCTGCTCGATGATGCGCTTCTGTTTCTCGATTTCGGCCTCGAAGTCGGGCCGCGAGACGGCCTCGCCGCTCTCCTCCTCCTCGGTCGTGTCGAGGTTCGTGAAGTAGTCGTCGAGGGCGTCGTTGAACCGGTCGAAGGCGTCCGCCGGGAGCTCCTCGCGCTCGCGGAGCGGGACCGGCGTCACGTCGACGCGCTGGCCGCGATTTGGTGCGCTGCTCGCGGCCCCGCCGCTCGCTCCTTCCGCGGCCTCTCGCTGGTCGGCCGCGGGCTCCTCGTTCTCCTCACGGCTCGCGGGTCCTTCCTCCCCGCTCGCTCCTTCCGCGGACTCACTTCGTTCGTCCGCGCGTTCGAAGTACACCCTCGGGTCGAGTTCGCCGGCGCGGATGCCTTCGAAGAGGCGCGTGCTCTCGTCGTAGAGCGCGCGGAACGCCTCGTCGCCGGCGTCGTCGATGTCCTCCGTCTTCTCCACGTCGGCCCGCGTGCAGAGCTCCTCGGCGTAGAGGCCGCCGAAGTTGAGCTGGGTGGCGAGCGTGCGCACGAGGTCGGTGTCGGACTGGCGCATCTTCGCCGCGAACGCCTCGTAGTCGAGGTCGATGGGGTTGACCCGGGCGCTCGGGAAGCCGTACTGGGCGCCAGCGGCGACCGTCCGGGACTTCAGCCGCACCGTCTCCAGGCAGTCGACGACCTCGCCGTTCTGGTCGAGCACCGCGACGTTGCCGTCGCCGAACAGTTCGACGACGATGGTGGTGTCCTGGTCCTCGCGGCGGAACTCGAACTCCAGGATGCGGTCGAAGCCGTGCTGGCGCACCTCGTGGAAGTCCGCCCCGGAGAGGCGGTTGCGCAGCATCTTCGCGAAGTTCGGCGGCCGCCCGGGGGCGTCGGGGACGTGCTCGGGTGCGGCGACGTGGGCGCGCTTCGTCTCGCCGACTTCGAGGAGGAGTTCGACCCGCCCGCGGTCGAAGTCCCGCATCTTCAGGCGGACGAGGTCGTCCCCGTAGAGGTAGGCCTTGTCGACTTTCGCCCCCTTGTAGTCGTTGAGTTCGGCCGTGAGGGCGACGAGGTCGACGCTCGTCAGCTCCCGCTTCTGGTCCATACTCCCGATTCACCCGGGGCGGCCCTCTGCCTTACGGTCCGCAGCCGCCGCTATCGTTGCCCCGACAGAGTCAGGCGAGGCTCACGTCCAGATAGAGCATCACGACCACGCCTGCCATGAGTCCCAGCGTCGCGACCCGCTCGTGGCCGTTCGAGTGGGTCTCGGGGACGATCTCGTCGCTGATGACGAACAGCATTCCGCCCGCCGCGAACCCCATCGCGTACGGGAGGATGGCGCCGGAGACGCTGACTGCCCACGCGCCGAGCAGCACCATCGGAATCTCCACGAGCCCCGCCCGGACGCCCGTGAGGGCGGCGTACGTCGTCCGGTCGAAGCCCGCGTTCACGGCCGCGACGGAGACGGCCAACCCCTCCGGGATGTTCTGGACACCGATGGCGAGCATCAGCGCCAGCCCCTCGCCGACGTTCCCGCTGCCGAACCCGACGCCGACGGCGAGTCCCTCGGGCATGTTGTGGATGGTGATGGCGACGATGAACAGGAGGAGTGGCGCCAGGTCGGCCTGCGAGATGGTCTGGTCGGCGCGCTCGCGGCCCGTGATGAGCACGTGCACGTGGGGCACCCAGCGGTCCGCGCGGTCCAGCAGCGCGACGCCGATGGCGATGCCCGCGATGACCTCCAGCAACCCGTTCTCGCCGCCGAACTCGATACCGGGGATGATGAGGCTCGTGAAACTCGCCGCGAGCATCACCCCCGCAGCGAAGCCGAGCGCGGCGTCCAGCGAGCGCTGAGAGGGGTTCCGCCACACCACCACGAGCAGCGCGCCGAACAGGTTCATGCCGGCGATGACGACCCCTGCGACCAGCGCCTGCACGATTGGGTCGGTTCCCGCGACGTCGAGGAACCACGCTTCGAGCATGGCGGACGGTGACGCCACCCCACAATAAAGCCGCCCCCTCGAACGACAGCGCAACTGCCTCCCTCCCGGGACCTGCTTCCGGAACGCATACTGTCGCCGACACGCAACGACGACCATGAGCGACCCACTGTCCGTCCTCCTGACCAACGACGACGGCATCGACGCCCCCGGCATCCGCGCGCTCTACGACCGCTTGAGCGCGGACCACGACGTCACCGTCGTCGCGCCGGCCGACGAGCAGTCCGACACCGGGCAGACGCGGACGTTCCAGGAGTTCGACTACGACGAACGCGACGTCGGCTACGCCGTCGACGGCACACCCGCCGACTGCGTCGCGCTCGCCGTCGCCGGTCTCGACGTCACCCCGGACGTCGTCGTCTCCGGGTGCAACGACGGGCCGAACCTCGGCGCGCACATCCTCGCGCGCTCGGGCACCATCGGCGCCGCGATGGAGGCCTCCTTCCTCGGCTACCCCGCCGTCGCGGCCTCGATGTACGACTGGGCGTTCGACCCGGCGGGTGACTGGGAACCGGAGTACGACCAGTTCGAACTCCCCGCTAACGCCGTCGCCGACGTGCTCCCCGCGTTCGTCGACGGCGACCTCCTCCCCACCGCCGACTATCTCTCCGTGAACGCGCCCGCTACCGAACACGCCGACGACCCGGTCAAGCGCGTCACCCGCCCCACCGAGGAGTACGAACTCCGCGCCGAGTTCACCGAGAACGGCGTGAACGTCGAGGACCGCTTCTGGCACGAGTTCCTCGACCGCGACGTCTCGGACCCCGCCGGGACCGACCGCCCCGCCTGCGTCGACAACGAGGTCAGCGTCACCCCGCTCACTGTCCCCCACTCCATCGCCGACGGCGCGACGGTTGGCGGGCTACTGTAAACCCACTTTTTGCTCTGCGGGGGGTCGCCTCCGGCGACCCCCGCTCGGCAAAAACTTAGGGAAAAAGCACTCCTCGCTCCCGATGGTCGCTCGTCGGCCTCCGCTCGCTACACTCGCGGAGTGAATCGAGCGTTTCGGGTTCTCCGAACCACTCGACGCTCGAACGCTTGTCCACTGACTGTTCATACTGCTGGTAGCATTCGCGGCCCGAACGGCTCGAAGAGCCCGGTAGGGCCGCGATTCACTCCGCGAACGAACGAAGTGAAGCGAGGGAGGAGTGCTTTTGGCGGAGCTTTTGCCGAGGGCTGGCGAAGCCAGCCCGCAGCGCAAAAGGTCCTATGGGAACGGGTGGAACGGTCTGTCCAGGCGAGCCTGGAAACCCAGCTCACGGGGCACGTCACGGGCGCGCTGGCCGAAGAACGACTGGCTGACGAACAGCGGTTGGGCCTCGGGGACGAGGACGCGGACGGCCTCGAAGCCGGCCTGTTCGACGTCGCGGGTGGTGAGGCGGGCGGCGTAGGCGTCGAGGTCGGCGTCGGCGAGCGCGTCGATGACGGCCTCGAGTTCGGCGTCGCCAGTGGGGGCGTCGGCGGGGCCGACGTCCGTGGCCGGGATGGTGGTCTCGGGGTCGACGAACCCGCGGACGTCGCGGGGGAAGTCGGCGTACTTCCCGATGGCGCCGTCCTCGTCGGGGGCGTCCTCGCGGCCGATAGCGCGCAGTTCCATCCAGTTCTGGAGCGCCTCGGCGAGCGCGGAGCGCGCGGCGGCCTCGGGGTCGAGGTCGGCGGCCGACCCCGCGGCGAAGCGCGGCCACTCGTCGCGGTGGACGGCGACGGCGACCACGGGGACATCTACGTCCTGCGTGCAGAGAAGCGGGGTGACGGAGAGGTTCTCGGCGTGGGCGTGTTTGGCGAGTTCCGCGAAGCCGTCGTCTTCGACGGCGAGGCCCAGCGGGTCGAACGTGGAGTACCACGAGAGCATCGTGGCGTCGCGCTCGACCGTCTCGTAGAGTCCCGAGAGCAGCGCCTCGCGCCCGGAGTTGCCGAGGCCGAGGCCGGTCGTGATGGACGGCCCTGTCGAGTCCTCCGGTGGTGGGAAGACGACGCGGTCGGTGGGCAGGAGCGCCTCCTCCCCGGACTGAAGGTGTTCGCCGCGCATCCAGTCGAGTTCCGCGGGAGTCGTAGCGTCGTCCGGCCGGACGAACTGGTCGGGGGCGACGGCGTCCGGGTGGTCCGGCGGATGGGACTGGAACTCCGATTCGCGGTAGACCCCCGCGCTGTACCGTTCGAGGCCCTCGCCAACGGCCTTCATGTAGGCGGCGTCCCAGTCGACGTCGACACCAGCGGACTGGGCCGCGGCCTCGGCGTCGCTGAACCCCGAGGTGTCGCTCACTGCGGCGAGGTAGTAGGGCGCGGGGAACGACTCGCGCTCGCCGACCGCGGTGAGCAGGCCGACCCGGTCGTCGACGAGCGGTTCGGCTGCCGCGAGCGCCTCGTCGAGCGAGCGGTCCTCGCCGCCGCGGCGGAGCGCGTCGTCGGTTGCGTCGCCGCAGTCGCAGTGCGGGACGGGCGCGACGAAGCGTTCGACGTACGGGAGTTCGAGGACCGTTCCGGGGCGGGCGTTCCCGCGGAGCGCGTCGGCGGCGAGGCGGCCGGCGTGGGCGCCCGCGAGGCGGACCGCCGACCGGTCGGCGGTCGGCGACTCGGCCGGCTGCTGGTCGGTCGCCGCGACCCGCCTGGCGAGACAGTCGAAGCAGGGGCCGTCGGGTGCGAGGACGGCGACGCCGGCGTGCACGCCAGCTAGCGGGTGGCCGCCCAGTCCGCCGACTTCGACGGTGACGAGCGGCGTGTCGCCGGCCAGTGCGTGGTCGTTCGCGGCGCGGAAGCCGCCGGCGCCGGCGACGCCGACCACGACACCGAGCGCGGCGTCCGCGACACCGGAGACGTCGGTCGATTCGACGGTCGCGTCCACGTCGCCGAGTGCAGCGCGGACGGCGTCAACTGCGGGGCCGTCGCCGACGACGGCGACGGTCACTGCGGGTCCTCCGGGAGCATGGCTACTGGGAGGCGCGAGGACGGGAAAACAGTACGGGATTCGGTAGTGGGAGCCGGTCTACGTGAGCATCGACTGCGCGACGTTCGCGAGTTCCGCGGGCGGTGCGTCGGCGAGGCGGTCGTCCGCCAGCTTCAGGCGGAGTCGCGGGCGGCCGACGTCGATGGGAACCTTCTCGGTGTCGATGAGGCCGAGGTCCTCGAGCTTCGTCTTCGTGCGGGAGAACGTCGCCTTCGAGGCGATGCCGACGTCCTCGCCCCACTTGCTGATGTCGTAGAGCAGTTCGCGGTTCTTCGCCGCGACGAGCAGGCTGACGGTGACCTCGTCGAGCCCGTCACCGTCGCCGCGGGCAGTCTCCATCGACGCGAGGACGCCGCTGAAGTCCTCCTCGACGTCCGGGCTGATCTCGTCGTTCAGCGTCTGGCGGACGCGGTCGATGGCCGGCGTGCGGAGGTTGAACGGCTCGGCGCCCTCCCAGTCGGTGGTGATGGATTCGTAGGCCGTCCCGGTGAACTCGGCGTCGTCAGTGGCGAGGCCGCCGACGAGGCCGCCCGCCTCGAGGAGCGCGACCGTCCGGTCCTCGGTGACAAGCATCGAGCTCCGGGCGTCGTCGCCGAGCACGCGGAGTTCGAGGTCGCCGGCTTCGACGAGATTGGCGGTGTTGCTCGCCACGATGAAGTCGTCCATGACGTCCTTGAGCGTTCGTTCGTCGCCGAGCAGGCGAATCGACGGCAGGTCGCCGTCGAAGGCGTTCGCGGCGTCGACTAACTGTTCGACGGCGCTCCCCGCGGGGTTGACGACGAACAGCTCGTCGGGTTCGGCCGCGAAGACGGCCTCGAAGACGTCTTCGACGTTCGTGCCGAGAAGATTCGATGGCATCTATGGCTGCGTATAGGTATCCAGGGTATTTAATTTTACCGGAAGAGGCGAGTGTAAAACGGCAGTATGACGGGCTTACTCCCCGAAATTCCCGGTCTCGCGGGTGTGGTTTTTATCGGCGAGGAGGGTGGCTGCCTCGTCGGCCCAGTAGAACTCCCCGTCGACGATGACCGGGTGGTCGGCGCCGTCGAACCACGCGGCGAGGTCGGCCGCCGACGCCGCCAAAGCGGTGGGGTTGCCACAGAGCCTCGGTGGGTTCTCCGCGTCGGCGGCGACAGCGTAGCTCCCGCCGTGGCCGTCGCCAGCGAGTTGCTCCCAGGAGACGTGGTAGTCGTCGGGCCGGCTGGTGACGTGGGCGACGAGTGCGTTCTCCGCGTCCGTTCGGGAGAGCGTCTGCATCCCGTCGCCGACGACGGCGTAGTCCTTGCCCATGCGGATGCGTCGGCGGGCCAGGCGGAGCGCCGTCTCGATGGGGAAGCCGTGGACGAGCAGGCGGGCGAACGCGGTCCCCACCTTCGCGGCCTGTTCGTCGAGGACCTTCCGGAACGTCACCGCGCCAGCCACGCTTCCCTTCTTGACGAGGTCCAGTCCCTCGTAGTAGGAGCCACAGGCGTTGAGGAAGAACGTCTCGACGTTCGTCTCCGGGAGCTCCGAGACGGAGAGGGTGCCGTCCGCGCAGCGCAGGCCGCTCACCTCGCAGTGGCCGACGTAGTGGACGAACTCGTGGTGGTCGACGAGCACGTCGGCGAGTTCCGCCCGCGTCAGCCCGTCGTACAGCGCCACGTCCATCGGCAGCGACTCCGCCCGGTCGCGGTAGATGTCCGCGACAGCGTCGTGTTCGCCCGCCATGCTCCGGTCGTTCAGCACGACGGCGACCGACATCCCTTCGTCCGGCCTGTCGAGGTAGCGGAGGTGGTTTCGGTAGGCCTCCGGGAGCGTCTTGAACACGTCGATGGGGGTGCCGTCGGCGAGCCACCCCTGGGCGCGCCCGGGTCGCTCCTTTGGTTTCAGCATCTCGACGGTGGCGACCGGTCCGGGCGCGCCGCGGTAGAAGTCGTCCAGCGACCGCTCCATCAGCTCCCGCTTCTCGAGTTCCGCGGTCTCGGGCGGGTAGACGACGGCGAGTCGGTCGAGCAGGAACGGGAGCGTCTGGACGTGCTCGAGGTTGGGGGCGACGTGCATCGAGAGGTGCCACTCCGGGAACCGGTCAGCCACGCGCCCGAACGGGACGTCCAGGTAGGTCCGCAGACGCTCGGCCGGCGACGCCGCGTAGGCGGTCGCCGGGTCGAAATCGAGGCTCGCGAGCACGTCTCGCTCCGCGAGTTCACACTCCCCCCGCGGCCCCGTGGTCCGGGCGAGGCAGTCCAGCCAGAAGACTCGCGCCAGCGTCTCCGGGGCGTCGGTCGCCAGTGACTCGAAGGGGTGGTTGACGCCCGTCGAGGTGGCGCGCAGTCGCGGCGTCGCGCCCGACTCGACGCTCACGCTGGCGCCGAGGTAGTAGGCGAGGGGCGCGGCCACGAACAGCGAGCGGAGCGACCGCGGAACGACGAACTCGATGCCCGTGTCTGGCGTCTCCTCTACGACAGTGGCCGGGATGTCGAGAGCGTCACCGAACTCGAACTCCGGAGGGTGGCGCCGCATCAAGCGGGCCGTCCGGTCGGGCGTGGTGACGCGGTGGGCGGAGGCCGCGTGCGTGATGGCCGTGGCGACGCCCTCCAGCGTCTTCGGGATGGTGACCGTCTCGGTGGGTGCGCGCGTGGCGGTCCGGAAGCCCACGGCCACGCGCGTCGGGTCATCGAACTCGACACGCAGGGCGTCATCGCGTTCGAGGACTGCCGGGGCCTCGAGGCGCACGACCAGTTCGACGGCCGGCGACGCGTCGAGAACGTACTCGCCCGCGTCGAGTCGCGTCCGTCCAGTGAGGGCGAGCGCCGTCCGCTCGCCAGTCTCGGCGTTCCGGGCTGTGGTGACGCCAGCCGGCAGCGAGAGTCGACTGACGACGCCGACAGCGTGTCCGTCGACAGGTTCAGTTCCTGACCACTCGGCGTCGACGGGTTTCCAGTCCGGGGCGCGAACTTCGACGTCACTGACGCTGTCACCGATACGCAGCCCAGTGCCCGTTCGCGTCCACCCGTTCACTCACCGAACAGGTTGACTGCGGGGCATATATTTCTGTCGAGGGATGTTCGTGAATTTAGTGCCCGACGGTGGGCGCTCGGTAGACTTATGCCTCGCGCGACGGCCTGTTGAGACATGAGCTACGAGGATGTCCGGGAGGTAGACCCGGCCGTCGCGGACGCGCTCGTGGGCGAACGGGAGCGCCAGAACGGTACGCTCGCGATGATCGCCAGCGAGAACCACGTCAGCGAGGCCGTCCTGGAGGCCCAGGGCAGCGAACTCACGAACAAGTACGCCGAGGGCTACCCCGGCAAACGCTACTACGGCGGCTGCGAGTTCGCCGACGACGTCGAGACCCTCGCCATCGACCGCGCGAAGGAGCTGTTCGGTGCCGACCACGTCAACGTCCAGCCCCACAGCGGGTCGTCCGCGAACATGGGCGTCTACTTCGCGACGCTCGACCCCGGCGACAAGATTCTCTCCCTGGACCTCACGCACGGCGGCCACCTGAGCCACGGCCACCCGGCGAACTTCGCTGGGCAGCTGTACGAGGTCGAGCAGTACGAGGTCGACCCGGAGACGGGCCGCCTCGACTACGACTCCCTCCACGAGATCGCCGAGGAGTTCGAACCGGACATGATCGTCTCCGGGTTCTCCGCGTACCCCCGGGAGGTCGAGTGGGAGCGCATCCAGGAGGCAGCGGACGCCGTCGGCGCGCTCCACACGGCGGACATCGCCCACATCACCGGCCTCGTCGCGACGGGCGAACACGCCTCCCCGGTCGGCGTCGCGGACTTCGTCACCGGGTCGACGCACAAGACCATCCGCGCGGGCCGCGGCGGCATCATCATGTGCGACGAGGAGTACGCCGACGACGTCGACTCGGCCATCTTCCCGGGCGCACAGGGCGGCCCCCTGATGCACAACATCGCGGGGAAGGCCGTCGGCTTCAAGGAGGCCCTCCAGCCGGAGTTCGAGGACTACGCCGAACAGGTCGTCGAGAACGCGAAAGTGCTCGGTGAGACCCTCCAGGACCACGGCTTCTCGCTGGTCTCGGGCGGCACCGATACCCACCTCGTGCTCGTCGATCTCCGGGACTCCCACCCGGACATCTCGGGCGGTGACGCCGAGGACGAACTCGAGGAGGTCGGGATCGTGCTGAACGCGAACACCGTCCCGGACGAGTCCCGGTCGGCGTTCGACCCGTCTGGCATCCGCGCCGGCACGCCCGCGCTCACCACCCGCGGCTTCGACGCCGAGGCGATGGAGACGGTCGGGGACTGCATCGCGAAGGTCATCGACAACGTCGGCGACGGCGAGGTGTACGCGGAGGTCGCGGCGACCGTCGAGGACCTCACGAACGAGTACCCGCTGTACGAGTAGCGAGCGGTCGCTCCCGGGCGGCTACTCGAAACCGCTCGTGAAGATGGCGACCCACTGGCCGTAGTCGGGCGCGGTCTTCACCTCGATTCTATCCACCCACTTCACCCACTGGAAGCCGCGGCGCCCGGGCGCGACGAGACGCAGCGGGAAGCCGTGACCGTAGGACAGCGGTTCGCCGCCGACGTGCGTGGCGAGCAGCGCGTCGCGGGCTTCAGCCAGCGGGAGCGTCCACCGGTAGCCCGTGACAGACTCGAAGGTCACCCAGCCGGCGTCCTCCGTGGGGCCCGCGTCGTCGAGCAGGCGGCCCACTCTGACGCCCCGCCACTCCCTGGTCGCGTACCAGCCGCTCGTGCAGTCCAGTAGCGCTTCGGCCGAGTCGTCGGGCGCGACGTCGTCGTAGCCGTACTCGACGCGGCGTTCGAGGGCGCCCTCGACGGCGAGCGTCCACTCGTCCGTGTCCACGGGGCCGGGGTCGTCGGCGACCCACGACGTCTCCGGGAAGTCGTTTCCCTCACCGCCGACGTGCTTGCTGCCAGTGAACCGGCCGAGGGTACCGAACGCCGCGGAGAGCCGTTTGCGGGCGTCGAAGCCCGCGAGACCCACGGCCGCGACGACGGAGTAGCCGACAGCGGCGCGACGCGCGGCGTCGACGTCCGTGCGGGGCGGTCGGAAGCGGACGGCGAGGTGGACGAGCAGCGGCAGGACGACGAGCAGACCGAGGACGGCGTGGACGGTGAGTCCGGTCGTCGGCCCGACGGAGAAGCCGCTTCCGAGCGCCCAGTAGAGCCCCGTCACGAGCGCCGCGAGCGTGAGGACGAGCGCGCCGACGCTCGCCACCGTCCCGGCGGTCCAGTTCCCGGGCCTGAGACGGCTCCGGACCCGGCGGAGTTTCCAAAACAGCAGGACCGGGAGGCCGATGCCCGCCGCCGCGTGCACGCCGTACACCCACGCCAGGCGCGGCGTCGCTGCGAACAGGCTGGCGACGCCAGTCGCGAGCAGGACGGTCACGGCGCCGAGGACACCCCAGTCCACGAGCGACGCGGGCGGTTCGAGACGCATCCGGTGACAGTTTGCGCGCCACGGCCATCAACCCATCCCCGAAATCCGCGCTCTACCCCCAAGAACGTGGTTATATCTGTGTGTATCACTGCGGAGTTGAGCACGAACCCGAATGTTGAAGGACGCGGGCCGCCCACTTACTGGTAATGACGAACGTCATCGACGGGAACGCAGTGGCCGCCGAGGTCCGCGCGGGCCTCGAGGACGGCGTGGCGACGCTGAAAGACGCCGGCGTCACGCCGACGCTCGCGACCGTCCTGATGAACGACAAGCAGGCCAGCGCGACGTACGTCTCGATGAAACAGCGGGACTGCGAGGAACTCGGGATGGGCACCGAGGACGTGCGTATCGACTCCGACGCGCCCGCCGAGGAACTGTTCGACACCGTTGAGGAGCTCAACGCCCGCGAGGACGTCCACGGCATCCTCGTCCAGGACCCGACGCCGGACCACGTCGACGAGGAGCGCGTGCTCTCGGCCGTCGCCCCGCGCAAGGACGTCGACGCCTTCCACCCCGAGAACGTCGGCAAACTCGTCGGCGGCAACCCCCGGTTCAAACCCTGCACGCCCCACGGCATCCAGAAGCTCCTCGAGAGCGAGGGCATCGACCCGGAGGGGAAGGACGTCGTCGTCGTCGGCCGCTCGAAGATCGTCGGCAAGCCACTCGCCAACCTCCTTATCCAGAAGGCGCCGGGCGCCAACGCCACAGTCACGCTCTGTCACAGCAGGACCGAGGACCTCGCCGCCCACACGCGCCGTGCCGACATCGTCGTCTCCGCCGTCGGCGTCGAGGACCTCATCGACGGTCCGATGCTCTCGGACGGCTGTGTCGTCATCGACGTCGGCATCAACCGCGTGGACGCCGACAACGAGAAGGGGTACCGGCTCACCGGCGACATCGACTTCGAGAGCGCCAGGGAGAAAGCGAGCGCGATCACCCCCGTCCCCGGCGGCGTCGGCCCCATGACCCGCGCGATGCTGCTCTACAACACCGTGAAGGCCGCAGGCGAACAGCACGGCGTGGACGTCTCCCTCCCCTGAGCGCTCGCGTACGGCGACGGACTAACTCAAGAGCGGCTGTGCAGCTGCTGACCCCGCTACGTACTGTTTCTGTGTCGGCCTACCCGAGGCGGTCGAGGTGTGTTCGCGCTCGCTCGACGCCGCTGTCGTCGCCGCTGAGCGAGTCCCCGATGGCGCGAGCCGCGAGCACGAGGCGCTCGCTGTCCTCTGGGTTCACGTCGCCGTCCAGGGCCTTCACGCGTTTCACGTGGTCGCGGAGTCGGTCGAGGAGGCCGCGCTCCGGGTCGGGCACCGCGTCGTCGCAGTAGGCCCTGATGTCCACCCGGTAGGCGCCCACCGCCGCCGCGTACGCGAGGCCGCGGGCCGCCCGCATCGACTCGGGGACGTCCGCCGGTTTGGGGCGTTCGCCGCTGTCCGCGCCGTTGAGGAGCGCGAGCAGGTAGCGCGTCTCCGCCTCGTCGACGCGCATCGCGCCGCCGACGAACACCGCCGCGCGGCGGAGCTCCTGGGCCCCGAGATAGGTGTCGTCCAGGTCGAGGAGTTCGCCACCTGCGATGAATCCGCGGGAGCGGACGTACTCCCGGCAGGCGTCGACGGCGGGGTCGAGCGCGCCCCGGAGGTCGTCGACGGCCGCGTTCCGGGCGTCAGTGAGGTCGAGTTCCGCTCTGCCGTCCGTCTGCGTCGCGCGCTCGCCGACGCCGACGCTGCGCATACTGCCACACTCGGGACACTCGACGCTGCCCGTCTCGAAGTACGACCAGCGCGCCCCACACGCCTTGCACTCGCGCTCGCCGCGTACGTCCATGCGAGCAGGTTCGACCGGGGCGGGGAAAACTCCCGTGCTCCGGTCAGGCCGGAACCCGCGCCAGCCAGCGCGCGGGTTCCCCCAGTTCGTCGTCGGTCGGGAGGTACTCGGGCCCCTCCCAGACGACCGAGGCCCCCTCGAGGCCGCGGTCGGCGGCGACGGCCTGGAAGAACGCCCGGCCGCGCTCGTACTGCTCGCGTTTGAGTCGGAACCCGAGCACGCGCTTCAGGAGACGGACGAGCGGGCCGCCGCCCTTCCGTCGCGCGTCTACCTTCCGCCGGAGGTCGTCGTACTCGTCGTCGAAGGCCTCGTCCATCAGCAGTTCGGCGTACCCCTCGACGGCGGTCATCGCGACGTTCAGTTCGCGGAACGCCTCGCGGTTCAGGTCGCCGTCGGCGAGCGCCGCCACTCCGTCCTCCAGGCGGGCCTCGAGGTAGTCCGGGAGCCACGGCGCGGCGCCGAACTCGGCGGCGTGTGTGACCTCGTGGAACGCGATCCAGCGGCGGAACCGCGGGAGGGCGACGTCTAGCTGGTCGGCGACGCGGACGATGTTCGGGTGGACGAAGTAGAGGCCGTGCTCGCCGTCGGCCAGCAGCAGCGGGTCGTACTGGCCGAGGACGTTCCGGGAGATGAACGCGAGCGCGCCCGCCGTCGTCGCGGTGTTGATGGAGCGCGAGAGGTCCGGCAGGAACGTCGCGCGCTCGTTCAGCGGTTCGAACGCCCGGCGAAACGTGGCGACGTTCGCGTCGATCCAGTGGTGGCGGTTCTGGAGTTCGAGGGTCTCCGGGACGTCGAAGTCGACACCCGACACCTCCCGGATGCGGCTACGGGCGTCGCGAACGTCGGCCGCGTACGCCTGGGGCTCGGCGCCGGACTGGGGCAGGTCGCCGGGCGCCGTGCTGGACTTGGCCGCGTCAGCGACCGCGTCCCAGTCGATGGCGCCGTCGCCGCTCGCGTCCGCGACGGCGCGGACGCTCTTGAGAATATTCATACTGCTAGTCCGGCCCGAACGGCCAAATTCCTTCCGGGGGTTACTCGCGGATCTGGATCGCCTTGTCGCTCTCGCTGCTCTCGCCACCGCTCCGACGCCGCATGCCGACGAGCGCCGCGAGACCGACGAAGACGACGAGCGCGACCACCGCCCCCATCCCGAGTCCGCCGTCCTCGTCCTCTTCGGAGTCCGTATCCAGGTCGAACGACTCGTCGTCCTCGCTACCACCGCGGCTCATCGACGGCGAGAAGTCGAAGTCAGGATCGTGCAGGTGGAACTCGATGATTCCCATGCTCGTACGTAGGTGGAGACGACATTTAGCCGTTGGGGCGGCCGCGTTCGCGGCAGTCGCCCGTCCCCCACGTGTGCCTCCATCTCCCCGGGATTCTTGTCGTCGGCCGGGGGAGGAACCCTATGGACGAGCACCGACGCGAGTTCCTCGACCGACTCCTCGACGCGCGGAGCCCCGCCGGCTTCGAGACGGCGGCCCAGCGGGTGTGGGTGGAGTACGTCACCGAGTTCGCCGACGACGTGCAGACGGACGCCTACGGAAACGCGGTCGCCACCTACGAGGGGAGCGACGACCCGGACGCGACGTCGTTCGCGTTCGCCGGCCACGCCGACGAGGTCGGGTTCATCGTGGCGAGCATCGCCGACGACGGCTTCCTCCGCGTCGAACCCATCGGCGGCGTCGACGGCACGGTGAGCGAGGGGACCCAGATCCAGATCCACACCGACGAGGGCGCCGTCAACGGCGTCATCGGGCAAACAGCCGTCCACCTGCGCGGCTTCGGCGGCGACGACGAGGCCGCGGACGTGACCGAGCAGCACGTCGACATCGGGGCCGAGGACGGCGACCACGCCCGCGAACTCGTCTCGGTCGGGGACCCGGCGACGGCAGCGGCTGGCGTCCACGACCTCGCCGGCAGTCGACTCGCCGGGCGCGCGCTGGACAACCGCACGGGATCGTGGGTGGCCGCCGAGGGACTGCGGCGGGCCGTCGAGCGGGACGTCGACTGCACGGTCCACGCGGTGAGCACAGTACAGGAAGAACTCGGGACGAAGGGCGCCCAGATGGTCGCCTTCGACCTCGAACCAGACGTCTTCGTCGCCGTCGACGTGACCCACGCTGCGGACAACCCGACCTACCCCGCCGACCGCGCGAGCGAGGTGGAACTCGGCGACGGCCCGACGGTGAGTCGTGGCGCGTCGAACCACCCGAACGTCGTTCGCGCCGTGCTGGACGCCGGTGAAGCAGCGGACGTGGACGTGCAGGTGGAGACCGACGGCATCAGGACCGGGACGGACGCGGACGCGTTCTTCACGGCCAGAGGCGGCATTCCGACGCTCACGCTGGGGATTCCGAACCGCTACATGCACACGCCCGCGGAGGTCGTCGACACAGACGACATGGGGGGCGCGGCCGACCTGCTCGCGGCGTTCGCGGACCGCGAGGCCGCCCGAGACTCCTTCGCCGTGGAGTTCTGAGTAGCGGTCCGGTACGCTTATGCACGCGACCCGATGCGCTAGGAGTATGAGCGGCCGACCACTCGACGTGTTGGAGGAATCCCTCGAGGAGTCCGTGACGGTCCGCCTCAAGGACGGGGAGGAGTTCACGGGCGTGCTGACGGGCTACGACCAGCACATGAACATCGTGCTGGAGGGTGAAGACACAATCATTATCCGTGGCGACAACGTCGTCACCATCAAACCATGACGGGAGCTGGAACCCCGAGCCAGGGGAAGAAGAACATCACGACGCACACGAAGTGCCGCCGCTGCGGCGAGAAGTCCTACCACACGAAGAAGAAGGTCTGCTCGTCCTGTGGCTTCGGCAACTCCGCGAAGCGCCGTGGCTACGAGTGGCAGAGCAAGACCGGCGACAACTAACGACCCTTCTCTCCGCGGTTCTCGAAGCGCGTAGCCGTGGCTCCGGCAGCGGAGCCGCGACCGTCCCTACCGCTCGTTGTGCACGTACGTGGACAGAACGTGTCGCGCTATCGGCGAGGTCGACACGGTTGCGGAAGGTTTACCGGGTGGCGCGCGGTAGGAGGAGCTATGTCACGCGGGCACGAGGACGGCCCCGAGTTCGACCACCCGACCGAGAAGTGCGGCGTCGTCGGGGTGTCGCTGTCGGACCGTGCGGCCGCCCTCCCCACGTACTACGCGCTGTACGCCCTCCAGCACCGCGGCCAGGAGTCCGCGGGGATCGTCACCCACGACGGCTTCCAGCAACACCAGCACGTCGGCATGGGGCTCGTCGGCGACGCCTTCGACGAGGACGACGTCGAATCGCTCCACGGGAGCGCGGGCATCGGCCACGTCCGCTACCCGACCGCCGGGAGCGTCGACAAATCCTGCGCACAGCCGTTCTCCGTCTCGTTCAAGGGCGGTGCGCTCGGCCTCAGCCACAACGGCAACCTCGTCAACGCCGACGAGATCCGCGCGGACCTCGCGGCCAGCGGCCACGCGTTCACGAGCGACGGCGACACAGAAGTCATCGCCCACGACCTGGCGCGCAACCTCCTCGACTCCGACCTTGTGCGCGCGGTCCAGACCACGATGAACCGCATCCATGGGTCGTACTCGCTGACCATCATGCACGACGACACCGTCATGGGCGTTCGCGACCCGCTCGGGAACCGGCCGCTCGTGCTCGGCGAACTCGACGACGGCTACATCCTCGCCAGCGAGTCAGCCGCCATCGACACGGTCGGCGGCGAACTCGTCCGCGACGTGAAACCCGGGGAACTGGTCGTCCTCCACGAGGACGGCACCGGCTTCGACTCCTACCAGCTCGTCGACGAACCGAACACCGCCCACTGCTTCTTCGAGTACGTCTACTTCGCGCGCCCGGACTCCGTCATCGACGAGGAGCTCGTCTACGAGGTGCGCCGCGAACTCGGCCGACAGCTCTGGCGGGAGGGCGGCGTCGAGAGCGACGTCGTGATGCCCGTCCCCGACTCCGGGCGCGCGTTCGCCTCCGGCTACGCCGAGGAGGCCCAGGACGACGGCGAGGACGTGGAGTTCGCGGAGGGCCTGATGAAGAACCGCTACGTCGGCCGGACGTTCATCATGCCCACCCAGGAGGCCCGCGAGCGCGCGGTCCGCCTGAAGCTCAACCCCATCAAGTCGACCGTCGAAGACCGCGCGGTCACCATCATCGACGACTCCATCGTCCGCGGGACGACGAGCGGGCAGCTCGTCGACCTGGTTCGGGAGGCCGGCGCCAGTGAGGTCCACGTCCGCATCGGCGCGCCGCCCATCAACGCGCCCTGCTACATGGGCATCGACATGGCGACCCGCGACGAGCTCATCGCGGCGGACAAGACGACCGAGGAGATCGCCGACGTCATCGGCGCTGACAGCCTCTCGTACCTCTCGCTCGACGCCGTCACCTCGGCCATCGGGAAGTCCGAGGCCGACCTCTGCACCGGCTGCGTCACCGGCGAGTACCCCTACGACGTCGAGGGCGAAGCGTCCGACCGAGACGCCAAGCGCCCCCAGGTCGACGTGCCGGCCGACGACTAGTTGAGGACGTACAGCAGGAGGTAGACGACGATTCCGAGGGCGAAGGAGACGAGCCACAGCGACGCGGCGACGCGGCCCACCTTCGCGTGGTTGGTGTCGTATATTTCCCGAACACGGCGCGTGGTCGCGAGCAACAGCGCGTAGTAGACCAGCGGGATGGCGACCAGCGCCAACCCGATGTGGATGGCGAGAACCGGGAGGTAGACGAACGTGTAGACCGCTCCGTCGCCCGGGAACTCGGTGGTGCCGTGGACGACGATGCGGTAGAGGTAGAGCGCGAGGAACGCGGCGAACAGCGCCGTCGTCGTCACCATCGCCGCGCGGTGTTTCTCGACCTCGCCGCGGCGAATCGCCCGCCACCCCAGCAGGATGGTGCCGATGGCGATGGCGCTGATGGAGGCGTTCAGCGTCGGAATCGCGTCAACGAACCACGACGGAGCGTGCGGGAGCACCGTCGCCGGGACGGCGCCCCTGACGGCGGCGACAACGAGCGCGATGGAGACCAGCGAGAGCACCGCCGTCAGGGAGCGAACGTTCCGCCGGGCGAATCCGTCTGCCATTGGTCTGGCTTGGGAGGCGGCCCCCATATCGGTTTCCGTGTTCCCCACCCACGTGGGGCGCCAGAATCGTAGGGGTTTTAATCGGGCGGTGGGTACCGAGTAGTGCGGAAACGCACCAGCGAGCGTGGGTAGCCGAGCTAGGTCAAAGGCGCAGCGTTGAGGGCGCTGTCCTGTAGAGGTTCACCGGTTCAAATCCGGTCCCACGCATCGCTAGGGTGGGCGAAGCCCACCGAAACCCGAGGCGGCTCCGCCGCCGAGGCCGACACGCGATGCACGGTGATATCCCCCTCAAGGGACATCACCCACGCACAATCCTACCGAAGCTACACCCGACAGCCACGCGGCTGTGGTTCTCCTCGGCGTCGTCAACCGACGAGCCACCGGCTCACCGGTTCGGGAGACACGGGAACCGGAGGCGCCGCAGAACAGTCAGTCGGCGAAGACGGCCGCGAGACCGGCGTCGGCGTCGGGTTCGCAGTGCGAGACGCTGAGGTGGACGCCATCGACGCCGACGGAGACGTTGACATCGTCGACGCCGCAGGCGTACTCGCTGACGTGCTTTCCCGACCGTCGGATGCGCAGTTCTTCCTCGAGCAGACCGGCGTCGGCGAGCACGTCGATTTTCCGGTAGGCGGTCGAGGACGGCAGGTCGCAGGCCTCCCCGATCTCGGCGGCGGTGAGCGACTGCTCGCTGGTCGCCTCGAGGATGGCGCGGCAGTCGGGGTCGTCGAGCGCCGCGAGGATGGCCTGGACGGCACTCTCGGCGGTGAGTTCCGTGGGCTTCTCTGGAGTCGAGCGGTGCGACGGGACGGACGGCGGTGACTGGCTCATACCTCATGAGAGGGATGCCAGGGGGAAGAGTGTAGGCCCACGGTATCGGGGTGGATTTAAGTAGGGCGGAGCAGCGCGTGGTCCGAGGAGTCTGCCGTCAGCACTCGTCCTCCAGAACGTCCGCGAAGAGCTTGCGCTGGGCGGCGAGGAGGTGTTCGGTAATCGTCGAAGGCGAGACATCCAGGGTCTCGGCGACCTCGCTGGCGTTCGCGCCCCGTGGGCGCTCGAAGTAGCCCATCTCGTAAGCGGTCTGGAGGACCTCGAGCTGGCGCTCGGTGAGCGTCGAGCGGTCGACGAAGACGGCGTCGCGGGAGGCGGCCTCCGTCGGTGCGCGCACGAAGCGCTGGATGTCAACCTCGGGGAAGCGCTCCCGGAGTTCGCCCACTATCTCCTGGAGTTCCTCGAACTCCCGGGCGTGGAACACCAGCTGTAGCGCCCCGCTCTGGGCGAAGTACCGGTCGACGGGCGTGTCGAACTCGCCGAGGCACGCACAGGGGCAGTCGGCGTCGTCGTGGCGGACGCGGTAGAGGTTGCGGTCGGCGTACGTGAACACGAGGTCGGCGTCGTAGTCTTCCGGGACCGCGTCGGCGTCCACGAGGAACTCCGTGACGCTGCCGTCGTCGGTGGCGACACTGGTCGAGACATCGCTGACGACGGTGTCGGCGCGCGCCGACAGGTCGGCGATGGGGCAGACCGGCGGCGCGGGGAACTCGACGGTCACGCGGATCCCGGCGGGCATTCCTCAGCCGGTTGACTCGCTCCGCACTTCACTCTGCGGATTGCCGGGAGCGAGGAGAGAGTGCCGACGCGGAAATCGACCGGGGACTCAGTCGTCCTCGAGTTCGATGTGTCGGCCGCTGACGCTGTCGGCGTCGAGCTGGTAGAGCTGGATGCGGAGGTCCTGTTTGGACTCGCCCCACACCTCGAACAGCGGGCGTTTCGCGTCGCCGAACTGCTCGACGTGCTCGACGGTCATCTCGTCGGTCGTGATCTCTTCGAGGCTGCCCTTCGCGACCGCGCTCCGGTAGGTTCGGCCGTCCTCCTCGTGGACGACGACGCGGGCCGCCGGCGACGAGGAGAGGAACGCGCGCTTCTCGCTCTCTGGCGTGGAGACGAGGCGGAGGTAGAACGTCCGGTCGTCGGCGTCGTAGCCGTAGGAGATGGGAATCGAGTACGGGTCGTCGTCCCGGGCGAGCGACAGCACCCCGGTCTCGTGGCGGCCGAGGAGAGCATCCGTCTCCGCCGCGGTCATCTCGGTCTGTTTCTCCAGGGCCATCGTGGTACGCCGGCACCTTCTCGGCGGGAATCTTTATAGTTGCTCATCTGCAGGGGGAGGAGAAATCGGGCCAGTGAGAACTGCCTAGGCGGCCGGCGGCTGGAGCGTCACTCCGGGGCGGCGTCCTCGCCGACCGAGAACGCGTCCTCGGGCACGGGCGACCCGCAGACGACGCAGCCGTTCTCGACGAGCGCGTCCCGCATAGCGGGGTTGACCATCATGGACTCCCCGCAGTCGGGACAGACGAAGACGATGTCCTCACTGGGGCTCATCGCTACGTCAGTTTACGTTCGCTCGGGATAAATCAACCTCCTTCGTTCCAGCCTGCTGGGAAGCAGCGTCGAATCGCCTAACGTGTTCGGGTCGAAGGGGTCACCGGAACCGTCCAGTCAGCGAGGAGAGGCGGCGCCTGAGGGCGTCCAGACGACCCGCGAGGGAGAGTCCGGGGCGCGACCGACCGCCGCCCAGCCCGGGGACATCAGGCAGCAGGCGGCGGGCGTAGCGCCGGACCGCCAGCAGCGCCGTCGCGACGACGAGCAGTGGGAAGCCGGCGAGCGCGACGACCGACAGGGGTTCGACCGCCGGCGACACCTGCGCGCCGAGACCGTACGCGACGTAGACGCAGCCGACGAGGATTGCGACCGTCGCGCCCGCGGCGGCGAAGCCGAGGCGCCGTGTCTGGCGGTGGAGGTGCGCGCAGTACGCCTCGACGGTGTCCGCGACGTGGACGGTGGAGTCGCCACTGGACTCGCGCCGGCCGGCCCGGCGCGTCGCGCCCGCGTGTTCGCGCGTGAACCTCGCGAGGCCGGGCCGAGGACTGAGGGCGCCGTGGACGACGACGCCGGCGGCGAGCGCGGCGCCGACGCAGACGGCCGCGACGCCCGCGGACACCGGTGGCGTCAGGGTGAACGGGTTGCCGTCGGCCGGCCGGTAACGCTGGACGACGGCGAGCGTCGCCGCGAGCATGAACGCGCCGAGGGCGAGGACCCGCCACGCGAGCGTTCGGACGCCGTCGAGGGCGTCCACGTGGGCGTCGAGGGAGAGGTCGTCGAACGCCACCATCCCTCCGCCGTCGTCCGGCGGGTCGGGCCGGCGGTCCGGCGGGGTGCCGCCGGGCGGGACGTCGAAGGCCAGCGGGTTCTCGACCGTCTCCTCGACGAACCGCGCGGGGGTGGTGAAGCGGTCCTGGAGCGACGCGGCGACGGCGTCGTCGAAGCGGTACAGCGAGGACTCGCCGAGCGCGTCGCCGGCGTCCAGCGAGAGCAGCGAGACGTGGTCGAGTGCCGGCTGGACGTTCGTGAGCGTCACGACGCCCCACTCGCCGGCCGGCTCCTCGACGTCGGTCAGGCGCGCGACGTCGTCGCTGTCGGCGGTCGTCGACCAGACCTGACCGACCGAGCGCACGCCCCAGTTGCGGTGGAAGAGGACGTAGTCGCCGCGGTCGAGGTCAGCCAGCACGTCGGTCTCCCGGGTTGCCCAGACGTGGGTGTCGGCGAGCGAGCGGAACAGCTCCGAGACGGCGGGCGGTTCGGTGGCCGTCTCGTAGCCGTCACCGAAGGCGTCCGCCAGGTCCGCGCTTCCGAGCGCGGCGAGGTAGACGCGGCCGGCGATGTCGGCAGGCATACAGGAGCGCTCACACCCCTCCTACTTAGACCCACCCGACCCGCAAGCGGGGTATTGAAATGGTGGCACTCCTATACGGGAGCGTATGCCGAAGTATTCGACGGGCGGCGCTGGCAGCGGCGGTGGCGGCCAGACCTGCGAGCTCTGCGGGTCTACCTCCGACTCGCTGCGAACCGCGAGCGTCGCCGGGGCGGAGCTCACGGTCTGCCCGGACTGCGCGAGCCACGACGAGAGTCCCGACGCCGAGGAGACCACCGACTCCACGGTCGACCGCAAGAAGCGGGCCGCACAGAACACGGCCAAGCAGTTGGACGCCGCGACAGGGGGCGACTCCTCGCACTGGGAGGAGGGCGGCACGAACTACGAGAGCGACCGGCTCCCGTACCTCGTCTCGGACTACGGCGAGCGCGTGGTGCGCGCCCGACAGGACGCCGGCCTCCAGCGGGAGGAACTCGCCGAGGAACTCGAAATCGACACCGCGGACCTGCTGGCGGTCGAGCAAGGTCGCGCGACGCAGGCGAACGTCGGGGGCTCGGTCGTCGCCGCCCTCGAGGAGCACCTCGACGTGGAACTGAGCGACGAGTAACGCCGGTTCGTTTTTCTACCGCGGGCGACTCGCGTCAGTCATGGCGGACTCGCTCGCGCCCGCGGCACCGTACACCACCAGTTTCGCAGCGACAGTGACGGACGTCTCGGGCACCGACGTACGACTCGAGGAGACCTACTTCTACCCGGCGGGCGGCGGTCAGCCGGCCGACCGCGGCACGCTCGGCGGCGTCACCGTCGTCGATGTCCAGTCGACCGGCGAGGGCGTCGTCCACCGACTCGCCGAGGAACCCGGCTTCGAGGCCGGCGACGAAGTCCAGGCCGAGGTCGACCCCGAGTTCCGGCGGTACTGCCGCCGCGCGCACACCGCGAGCCACGTGCTGTACGGCGCGGGGCGTCGACTCCTCGACGACCTCGGCTACGGCGGCTTCGACATCTCCGAGGAGAAGGTCCGCGTGGACTTCGAGACGAGCACCGAGATAGACGACGACGTGCTCGCGGACCTCGAGCGACTGACGAACCGCGCAGTCTGGGACTCCCACGACGTGACCTGGGAGCAGGTCCCGGCCGAGGAGGCGCGCTCCCGCGAGGACGTGGCGTTCAACACGAAGACCGAGGAGGGCGTGATGAGCGACGCCGACACCGTCCGCGTCGTCACCGTCGAGGATTGGGACGTCGCGGCCTGCGGCGGCACCCACGTCGAGAACACCAGCGAGATCGGGCCGGTCTCCGTGCTCTCGCGCTCGAATCCGGGCGAAGGCCTGACCCGCGTGGAGTTCGCCGTCGGCCCGTCCGCAGTCGAGCGCCGGGCAGACGTGCGCCGCGCAACCCTCGACGCGGCGACCACGCTCGGCGTCCCCGAGGACGAACTCGACGACGCCGTCGCCCGCCTCCAGGAGACCAGGGAGTCCCTGGAAGGTGAGCTCGCGGACCTGAAGAACGAGGTGCTTGGCTCTCGCGTCGCCGGCCTCGACGCCGTCGAGCGCGACGGCGAGACGTGGCGCGTCGGCACCCTCGACGGGTTCGACGCGAACGAAGTGGGCGAGGCAGCGAAGGACGCGGCCGGCGACGCCGCCGACGTGGTCGCCGTCGCGGGCGGCGAGGGCAACACGTTCGTGGTCGTCGCTGCCGACGGCGCCGGCACCGACGCCGGCGACGTCGTCGAAGATATCACCGGCGAGTTCGGCGGCGGCGGAGGCGGTGGCCCGACGTTCGCCCAGGGCGGCGGCATCGACGCCGACGCCGAGGCGGTCGCGGACCACATGCGGGACGCGTAGCGACTACCGACCAACCGACAGCGGGCGGACTGAAAGGGGCTGGCGTCTCGGGGAAGACGGACGACGGAAGCACGCGACCGCAGGGAGCGCGCGCACCGAGTCCCTCGACCCGAGTCGCCAGGGGCTTTCTCCACCGTGTCATCTCCACAGTCAGCGACACCCAATCCGAACGAACACAGAACCGGACACCTTTTTTCAACCCCTCCGAATACACCGAGTATGGACCTGACCGCCGAACAGCGACACGTTCGGGACGCCGTCCGGGAGTTCGCGGCCGAGGAGATCCGCCCGACGGCGGCCGAGACCGACCGCGATCAGACGTTCCCGGAGGACGCCTGGGACGGCCTCGCGGAGATGGAGGTGACGGCGATGACCGTCCCCGAGGAGTACGGCGGCCTCGACGTGGATTCGGTGACGTACAGCCTCGTCAACGAGGAGGTGGCGTACGGCGCGCTCTCCGTCGCGACCGCGCTCTCCGTGCACTGCCTGGCGACCTCCTGCATCGCGGAGTTCGGAAGTGACGAGCTGAAGGAGGAGTGGCTGCCGGAGATGGCCGACGGCCGCCCCGTGGGCGCGTTCGCGCTCTCGGAACCCGACGCCGGCTCCAATCCCGCCCAGATGTCGACGACGGCCGTCGAGGAGGACGGCGAGTTCGTCCTGAACGGGAAGAAGCAGTGGATCACGAACGGGCAGCGCTCGGGCGTCGCCATCGTCTTCGCGAAGGTGGACGGCGACGACGACAAGATCACCCAGTTCCTCGTGCCGAAGGACACCGACGGCATCGAGGTAGGGAAGAAGGAGGACAAACTCGGCCTGCGCGCGAGCGACACTACCGCGCTGCTGTTCGACGACTGCCACATTCCCGCCGAGTACCAGCTCACCGAGGAGGGCCGCGGGCTCTCCGCGGCGCTGCACATCCTCACCGGCGGTCGCATCGGCATCGCGTCCCAGGCTGTCGGCCTCGCGCAGGCGGGCCTCGACGCAGCCGTGGAGTACGCCCACGAGCGCGAGCAGTTCGACAAGGCGCTCTCGGAGATCCAGACCATCCGCCACAAACTCGCGGACATGCAGACCCAGACGCGGGCCGCACGCCTGCTCGCCCGCGACGCAGCGCGACTCGCGGACGCCGGCGAGGACCACCGCGGGGCGGCCGCGCAAGCGAAGTACTTCGCCAGCGAGGCGGCCGTCGACGTGACCAACGAGGCGGTCCAGATACACGGCGGCTACGGCTACACCACGGACTTCGACGTCGAGCGGTTCTACCGCGACTCGAAGATCACGACCATCTACGAGGGGACCAGCGAGATACAGAAGGAGGTCATCGCGCGCGACCTGCTGGACTGAGTCAGTCCTCGCGCTCGCCGTCCGGTTCCGCCGCTTCGCTCCCGACGGGTTTCGCAGGGATGCCGGCTACCGTCGCGTCCGCCGGCACGTCCCGGGTGACCACGGAGCCAGCGCCGATGGTGGCGTCCTCGCCGACTGCAAGGTCACCGATGAGCGTCGCGTTCGCGCCGATGGTCGCGCCCGCCCCGACCGTGGGGTGGCGCTTCACCGGTCGCGGGTCGTCGCCGCCCAGCGTGACGCCGTGGTACATGTGCACGTCGTCGCCGACCACCGCGGTCTCACCGACGACGACGCCGTCGCCGTGGTCGATAGTGACGCGGCGGCCGATGTCGGCGCCCGGGTGGATCTCGACGCCCGTGGCGAAGCGCACGAAGTGGGCGACGAGGCGGCCGAGCAGCGGCCAGCGCTCGTACAGCGGTGCGGCGAGGAAGACGTGGAACCAGACCGCGTGGAGGCCGGGGTAGACGAGGAAGACTGTGAGGTCATCGAGCGCGGCGGGGTCCCGGCGCCGCATCGTGCGAACGTCCTCGCGGATCCGCGATAGCATCACGTCCCCACTCCGACGGCACGAACCAAAAGTCCTGCCGGTCGGCGTCGCCGCACCGAACTTTCTAACGCCCCTGGCGAGAAGGACGAGTCGTGACCGACGACTACGACGCGGTGGTCTACGACCTCGACGGGACGCTCGCGCGACTCAACGTCGACTGGGAGCAGGTCGAGCGCGACGTCTCCGCCCGTCTCCGTGCGGCCAACGTGGACCCCGACAACTTCGACACCTGGGGGCTGCTGGAGGCGGCCGAGGACGCCGGCATCGGCGAGGAGGTCGACGAGATTATCGCCGACCACGAGCGCGACGGAGCGACGCGCGCCGAGCGCCTCCCGTGTGCCGACGAACTCGCCGACCACGACGTTCCGCTGGGGGTCTGCTCGCTGAACTGCGAGGACGCTTGCCGGACCGCCCTGGAGCGCCACGACATCCTCGACGCGTTCGGGGTCGTCGCGGGCCGGGACACCGTTCCCGCGCGCAAGCCCGACCCTCGGGCGCTGACCTGGGTCATCGACGAACTCGGCGTCGAACCCGAGAACACGCTGTTCGTCGGCGACTCCCCCTCGGACGAGACGACCGCGAACCGCGCCGGCACCGCGTTCCGCCGGGTCTAGACGTCCTGTCGGGCCGTCTTTCGCGCGTACCAGTACGCCGTGAGCGCGGTCAGAATCCAGACGATGGCGCCGACACGGACGGCGAACGACACCCGCGCCTCCCACGTCGGCAGCGTGTAGAACAACGAGAGTCCGGCCACAGTCGGCGCTCCGAAGACGATAGTGAGGACGAACGTCGTCTGCATCACCCACCCGAAGTCGACGCCATCCGGGTCGGTCTCCTCCTGTAGCTCCGGCACGCGCGAACGCAGACGTGCCGTCGGCTTAACTCCCCCCTTTCGAGGCTGCGGCCGGGGCCGTTCGACGGACAGTCGACCGGCCACGACGTCTAAATCGTCCAGGGCGCCACCAGTGGGGCGACGAACCGATCACTGCGATTGGTCGAACTGCTACAGTCTGCGCGCTTCGAGGAACGCGGAGACGGCGTCGTTGAACGCGTCCGGCGCCTCCAGCATCGAGAGGTGGGCGGCGTCCGGGAGCGTCGTCCAACTTCCATCCTGGACGTTCTCTGCGAGGTACTCGTGGAACGCGGGCGGCGTGAGGCCGTCGTGTTCGCCCGTGAGCGCGAGCAGCGGGACGTCGAGCTCTCCGAGGCGGTCCCGGACGTCGAACGCGTGGGACGTCAGGAAGTCCCGTTCGACCACCTCGCGGCCCGCCTCGCGCATCGCTCGCTGCGAGAACGCGAGTTCGGCGTCGGTCGGGTCGTGGAACAGTCGTCCGTCGCCGTGGAGGAACTCGATGGCGCGGTCGAAGCCGCCGTCCTCGCCCGCGAGCCAGCGCCGGAGGTCCTCGTGAACAGAGAGCTTCGCGCCCGAGCCGGCGAGAACGACGGCCTCGACGTCGGCGTCGTGGTCCAGCAGCGCGCTGAGGACGACGCCCCCGCCGAGGCTGTTCCCGAGGACCGCGCGAGCACCGACCTCGGTGGCGACGGCGAGGACGTCCCGCGCGTAGGCGTCGAGCACGTCCGGCCCGGCGTCGAGCGCCAGGTCGTCGCTGTCTCCGTGGCCGCTCAGGTCGAGAGCAGCGACCGGCCGCTTGCGGGAGAGGCGGCCGAGCTGTGACTTCCAGACGGCGTGCGTGCCGCCGCTCCCGTGGACGCAGAGCAGCGGGGCGCCGTCGCCACCGCGGTCGACGAGGCGGTAGGCGGTCCGGCGGCCGCCGTGGGTGACGGTCTCCATGCTCCCGGCGAGGGCGACCAGTGCCAAAACACCTACGAAGGTGTGAACCGCAATTCCACCTGTCGAGCGAAACGACGCACCGTACCCCCGAATCCACCGGAAGCTTTATAAGTGTGGAAGGATTACCATAGGTTAGTTAATGAACTTCGATACACTCACTGAACAGAGCGATACGGTGGCCCGCCGCTACGACTACGGCGACGAGCAGGTGCTCGTGGCCGACCTGGGCGTCGCCGCCGACGAGGCGACCATCGACGTCGTCGACGACACCGTCATCCTCGTCCTGGAGGCCGAGGACGAACCCGTCCAGCACGAGTTCGAAACGCCCGAGGGAAGCGTCGAGAAAGCGTATATCAACAATGGCGTCGTCACTGTCGAGGTGGAACAATGAAACTCACGGTCAAGCCCCTCAAGCAGAAGGACGCCGGCCGCGGGTTGGCCGCCGTCGACCGCCAGTCGATGGAGGAACTCGGCCTCGAGAACGGCGACTACGTCCTCATCGAGGGGAAGGGCGACCAGGGGCGCGCCGTCGCGCGCGTCTGGCCCGGCTACCCCGAGGACGAGGGCGAGGGCATCGTCCGCATCGACGGCCGTCTCCGCCAGGAGGCCGACGTCGGCATCGACGACCGCGTCACCGTCGAACCCGCGGACATCAAGCCTGCGACCGCAGTCACCGTCGCGCTCCCGCAAAACCTGCGCGTGCGTGGTGACATCACCCCGATGGTACGGGACCGCCTGAGCGGCCGCCCCGTCACCACCGGCCAGACCATCCCCATCTCGTTCGGCTTCGGCGGCATGAGCACGGTCTCCGGCCAGCAGATTCCCGTCAAAATCGCCGAGACGGACCCCGACGGCACGGTCGTCGTCAGCAACGACACGGAGATCCAGGTGTCCGAGCGCCCCGCCGAGGAGATAGCACCGGGCGCCGCTGGCAGCGATGGCGGCGACGGCACGCCGAACGTCGCCTACGAGGACATCGGTGGCCTCGACCGCGAACTCGAGCAGGTCCGCGAGATGATCGAACTGCCGATGCGCCACCCGGAGCTGTTCCAGCAGCTCGGCATCGAGCCGCCGAAGGGCGTGCTCCTGCACGGGCCGCCGGGCACCGGGAAGACGCTCATCGCGAAGGCCGTCGCCAACGAGATCGACGCCAACTTCCAGACCATCTCCGGCCCCGAGATCATGTCGAAGTACTACGGGGAGTCCGAGGAGAAGCTCCGCGAGGTCTTCGACGAGGCCGAGGAGAACGCGCCCGCCATCGTCTTCATCGACGAACTCGACTCCATCGCGCCCAAGCGCGGAGAGACGCAGGGTGACGTCGAGCGGCGTGTCGTCGCACAGCTCCTGAGCCTGATGGACGGCCTCGAGGAGCGCGGCGACGTGACCGTCATCGCGGCGACGAACCGCGTCGACGCTATCGACCCCGCGCTGCGCCGC
>Ga0075105_1000045_pt1 | contig 88744 bp, 85 predicted proteins | sample AntDeeMetag02WF5_FD_69800 | JGI IMG/M metagenome (GOLD analysis project Ga0075105, IMG submission 69800) | Saline lake microbial communities from Deep Lake, Antarctica - Antarctic Deep Lake Metagenome 02WF5 | ecosystem: Environmental > Aquatic > Non-marine Saline and Alkaline > Saline | place... | reverse complement strand
GCGTTCACCGTCACGGGCGCCGTCGTCGGCACGGGCCTGGCGATGGGCGGCGGCGCGGCGTGGCCGAAGTACCAGCAGATAGCGACGCTGTGGGTGCTGACGCCGTTCGCCGGCGGCGGCATCGCCTACGGGATGGCGCGGGGGCTCCGGTCGCTCGACGTCGACCGCGTCACCGTCCCCGTGCTCGCGGCCGTCGTCGGCGCCATCGTCGCCAACGTCCAGTTCGTCTTCCTCGGCCCGGCGGGCGTGAGCCGGTCGTTCGCGCGGGCGACAGCTGTCGCCGCCGGCGAGTACGAACTCGCTGTACACGTCGCCACGACCGTCGCGGTGGCGGTGGTCGTCGCCGTCCTGCTGCGCCGCGACATGGACCGTGACGCCGAGCGCGGGCAGCGCCACTTCCTGCTCGCACTCGGCGGCCTCGTGGCGTTCTCCGCGGGCGGCAGTCAGGTCGGCCTCGCGGTCGGCCCGCTGCTCCCGCTGGTCGGCGACGACGTGCCGCTGACCTACGTTCTGGTCGGGGGCGGCATCGGCCTGCTCGCCGGGTCGTGGACCGGCGCCCCGCGGATGATCAAGGCGCTCGCGCAGGATTACTCCTCGCTGGGGCCGCGGCGCTCCATCGCCGCGCTCATCCCGAGTTTCGCCATCGCCCAGACCGCCGTCTTCTTCGGCATCCCCGTCTCGTTCAACGAGATCATCGTCAGCGCCATCATCGGCTCCGGCTACGCGGCCTCGACCGGCGGTGGCGTGAGCAGCCGTAAGATGCTGTTCACGGTGCTGGCGTGGGTCGCGTCGCTCGCGCTCGCGCTCGGCATCAGTTACGGCGCATTCGTCGCCATCGACGCGGTCCTCTGACGCGGTCCTCAGACACAGCCCGCTGATTGCTCTCCGTACAAGCTGGCTCTTCCGAGAACCGGTTGCGAGTGGAGTTAGGGCGGTCTGCAAGCCGGTCGGCCGGCTTCGCCTACCGCTCGCCGTCGGCCGCGAGCGACTCGTGGTCGACGTCCTCGGCCTCCTCGGCCGGCAGTCGCTTCACGCGGGCCTTCATGATGCGCGTGTTCTCGACGTGCTCGACGGTGAGTTCGACGTTCTCGAAGCGGAACGACTCGCCCTCCTCGACGAGGCGGCCGGCGCGGTTGAAGATGAACCCCGCGATGGTCTCGAACTCCTCGCCCTCCGGTAGTTCGATATCGAGGGCCTCGTTGACCTCCTCGATGTTCACCTCGCCGCGAACGCGGACGGTCTCCTCGTCGACGAAGTCGAGGGGGAGTTCCTCCTCGCCCTCGAGTATCTCGCCGACGATCTCCTCGGTGATGTCCTCGGTCGTGAGCAGCCCCTCCGTGGTGCCGAACTCGTCGATGACGACGACCAGCTGGACGCGCTCGTCCTGCATCTCCTGGAGCAGGTCGTCGACGTTCTTCGACTCGGGGACGTGGAGCGTCGGCTCGATGAGGTCCTCCAGTTCGACGTTCTCGCTCTCCCCGTAGAGGTACTCGCGGACGAGGTCCTCGAGACTGACGACGCCGATGACGTTGTCGAGTTCGCCGTCGTAGACGGGGATGCGCTCGTGGCCAGCCTGCGTGCACGTCTGGATGGCCTCCTCGATGGTGGCGTCCTTCGAGACGGCGGTCATGTCGAGTCGCGGCGTCATCACCTCCTTGGCGATGGTGTTGTTGAACCGGAAGATGCGCTGGAGCATCTCCCGCTCCTCCTCGTCGATGACGCCCTCGCGCTCCCCCGTCTTGATCATGTCCTGGATCTCCGAGCGCGTGACGTACGACGTCTCGATGGCGGCCCGGCCGCCGGTCACCTGGTTGACCGCACGGGTGAGGTAGTCGAAGAGCACGACCAGGGGGTAGAGGAAGCGCTCCGACCACTGCAGCGGCCCCGCGATGGTGAGCGCCCACGACTCCGTGTTCTCGACGGCGTACGACTTCGGCGCGCTCTCCCCGAACAGGAGGACGAGCGCGGTGACGCCGAACGTCGCCGCGACCACCGCCTGCCCCTGGGAGAGGTAGTAGCCGAGCAGGCCGGTGGCAATGGAGGACATCGCGATGTTCACGAGGTTGTTCCCGACGAGGATGGTGACCAGCAGGCGGTGTGGGTCCTCCTTCAGCTCCGCGACCGCCTCCGCACCGGGTTTCCCCTCCTCGAGCATCACGTCGATGCGGTGGCGTGCCAGCGAGAACATGGCGATCTCCGAGGACGAGAAGAACCCCGAGAGCACCATCAGGATGACCATCGTGACGATACCGCTGCCGACGACCACGTCCTGCGTGAGTTCGACGCCAAACAGCGCTACCGCCAGCAGAGACAACAGTGAGCCCATTCCGTAGGGGTTGTTTTCTGCTGGGCGGATTAATACTTTGCTCAACGAAGGCGCGGCGACCGCCGCGGGCGAAGCGTTTACCCGGGAATCGGGCGAAATGGCGGATATGAGCGCGCGAGAGACACCAGCCCGGCCGGCCCACAGCGACGCCCACCTCACGCTGTACAGATTGCAGGCGTGCCCGTTCTGCGAGCGCGTCGTCCGGAAACTCGACGAACTGGACGTCGACTACCACTCCCGATTCGTCGAACCGCTGCACTCCGAGCGCAACGCCGTCCAGCGGATCGTCGGCGTGCGAACGGTGCCCGCCATCGTCGACGACGAGACGGGCGTGGCGATGGCCGAGAGCGCGAACATCGTGGAGTACCTCGAGGCGACGTACGGAGGGGGTGCGTGATGGACCTGGAGTTCGACGTCGTCGACCTCCCGGACGCCGACCACGTCGAGGCGGGCGAGGAGGCACCCGACTTCACCCGCCCGCTCGTGAACGCCGAGTACTGGGAGGACGTCTCGCTGTCGGACCTGCTCGCCGACGGACCCGTGTTGCTCGTGTTCACGACGATGGACGGCGCGTTCCCCGCGACGTACGTCTGGAACGAACTCCGGGACCGCGGCGTCGAGGAGTACGGCGCGCAGGTCGTCGGCGTCTCCGTCTCCTCGCCGTACGAGCACAAGACCACCATCGAGGAGCGCGGCATCGAGGCGTTCACGGGGCTGTTCAGCGACCCCCAGAACGGCGTCGCCGAGGCGTTCGGCGTCGAACACGACCTCGACGGAATGGCGGGCGTCAGCGAACCGCGGCCCGCGGTGTTCCTCGTCGAACCAGACCGCACGGTGGCCTACGCGTGGGTCGCCGAGGAGTGGCCGGAGTTCCCGGACTACGACGCGGTCGAGGCGGCGCTCGCGGACCTGTAACCCTTTTACTGGGCGACCCAACGCTCGACCATGCGCGTGACCGACGACGAACTGGCTGCGGCCGCCGACGCGATTCGTGACGGCGGGCTCGTGGTCTACCCGACGGAGACGGTGTACGGGTTAGCTGCGGACGCGCTCGACACCGACGCCGTCGCCGGCGTGTTCGACGCGAAGGGGCGGTCCCGGGACGACCCGCTGTCGTTCGCGTTCCCCGACTGGGAGGACGCCCTGGCGTACGTCCGCGTCGACGAGACGGAGCGCGAGTTCATGGCCGAGTTCCTCCCCGGCCCGGTCACCGTGGTCTGCGAGAAGCGCGAGGGCGTCCCCGACGTCCTCACCGGTGGTCGCGACAGGGTGGGCGTCCGCGTCCCCGACCACGAGGTTGCGCTGGCGCTCCTCGAGCGCGTCGCCCCCGTCACGGCGACGAGCGCGAACCGCAGCGGCCAGCCGAGCGTCACGGACCCCGGCGACCTCGACCCGGCGTTCGTCGACGGCGTCGACGCGGTGCTGGACGGCGGGGAGACGGCGGGCACCGAGAGCACCGTCGTGGACGTCGCGCGCGGCGAGATTCTCCGTCGCGGGGCCGACGCCGACACCGTGGAGGCGTGGCTACAGCAGCGAGCGTAGCGTCTTCGTCTCGACCCCGCACTCCTCGCGGTAGTCGCAGGCGCCACACTTCGCGTCGTCGTGGAGTCGCGGCGGCGGCCCGTCGAGGCTCCGTGCGGCGCGGAGCGCGCGCCGGTAGGTGGCCTTCCGCCGAGTGGTGAGGCCAAGTTCTCTGACCACGCCGTGCCGGGCGTACTCGACGTACGCGCTCTCGACGGCCGTCTCCTCGCGCCAGGACAGCGCCTTCGCGGCGGCGACGGCGCGCACCGACTGGGGCTCCCAGACCCCCTGTTCGGGTGGACTCCCGTGCGTGACCACAGAGACCGCGGGCGGACCCGTGTGAACTTTCCCCGCACGGCCGTGTGCGTCCTTCCCACGCAGGAACGCGTCGCTTTCCGCGGGGCCGGCTACCCGGGGGTGGCGGTCGAGGCTGGCGCGCAGGTTCGACCGGAACTCAGGGGGTGGTACCGCGAGGTCGAACGTCGCCAGCGCGGCGTCCGAGGCGACCGCGAGCTCGTCGTACCGCGTTGCAACGTCACGGGCGTTCTCGTACTCCGCGGGCGGGTCGCTCTCCTCGCGGCGAGCGTAGTAGAGCTGGCGCGGACAGTAGGCGGCGCGAGCGAGATCACCGAACGCGACGGAGTCGGGCACGGGTGGGGTTGGTCCCGGTCTCGTACTTGAACCTTCGGCGGCTCACCGCCTGCCTGTTCGCCACCATCGGACGACGCGCTCGGCCACGCCGGTGAGGTGGGCCTGCCCGAACACCGCGACGGCGAGCGCCCCCAGCGAGTTGTACAGCAGGTCGACGACGGTGTCGTCGAGGCCGTGCTGGGAGAGCGGCATCTCCATCCCCGTCCGGGCGGCGACGACGTCGAGGCCGAACTCGAAGAGCTCCCAGACGACGCCGAACGAGAGCACTACGACGAAGATGTAGACGAACGCCACCTCCCGAGGGATGATGATGTCGCGGTGGTGTAGGTCGATGGCTCGCACCGTCGTGTAGCCCACGCCGGCGATTAGCGACGCCGAGAGCGCGTGCGTGACGTGGTCCCACCACTCGATGTGGGAGTAGAGCCCCGAGGAGCCGAGCGAGTGGAGCAACACCGCAGTCGTGAGCCAGAGCGCGAGCCAGGGGTCCAGCGAGAGGTCGTAGTTGCGCTCAAGGACGGCGGGGACGAACGTGATGACCAGCGCGACGCTGCCGTTCATCACGGCCTTCGGGTTGCCGGTGAGCAGACCGTATCCGACCATCGCCGCGAGGACGAGTCGCATCGCCTGCGTGATACGGCGCTGGTTCGCACCCGACGGGCGCGGGAGCAGCGTCACCGGACCACCCGCTCGAGCGCGCTCCGGAGCCAGCGGTCGCGCCGCCGGAAGTAGGCGTCGAAGAGCACGCCCGCGGCGAACCCCGCGAGGGTCACCCAGAGGAACTCCGTCATCAGCGCCTCGTTCGTGGAGAGGTAGGCGGTGCCGAGGTACTGGTCGGCGGTCCACCTGACGACCGCCCACACCGCGCCGGACGCGAGCGTGGCCATCACGACGAGCGCGACGGCGAACCAGTGCGTCACCTCCATGGCCGTGAACAGGTGGAGCTCCACGACCACGACGAGGGCGACTGCGGCGAGCGAGAGATAGACAGCGAACGTGCCGCCCGTGCCGCCGAACAGCCCGCGCGCCAGTATCGGGAGGAGCGCGAGCACGAGCAGTTCCCACGGCAGCATCGCCCGCCACGACCGGAACGCGACGGGCGGGACGAGGACGACGGCGGCGACGCCGGCGACGAACAGCAGCCACTGGCCGTCGAAGTCGAGGGCGCTCTCAACGAGGGCGAGCGCGAGCACGCCGACGAACACCCACGCGATGACGGCGTTCGCCAGGCTGTCACGGAACAGCCGTTCGAGGACGTCTCCGGAGGACGCTACGGCGAATCGGTCCTCGGCGGAGTCGGTGTTAGTGGGGTCGTCCCGCTCCGGCCCTCCCTCGTTCATCTGTTGGTCACGTGTTCCGTTGTCGGTATACGCCCGTCGGTGGGGTGGGCGCGGAGGGGGACTCGCCCCGGCTTAGAAGTCGATGTCGGTCTCCTGGCCCTCGGTGGCCTCGTCGAGGCCGTCCTCGTGGACGGTGCTGGTGAGTCGCTCGGACAGTTCGCGGTCGCGGAGCGCGTTCTCGAACTCCGCGCGGTAGCGGTCGTTGACGCTCCGTATCTCGGCTCTCGTATCGAGGGCGCGGACGCAGCGGCGGATCTCGGCGCGGCTGGCGTCCAGCTCCTCGGCCAGTTCGCCCGGCGTCGCGTCGGTCTCTCGGAGCTCTCTGAGCCGGTCGACGTCGAAGGGGACGTCCGTGTCCGACTCCCGGAGGAGGTGGAGGTCCATGCGGGTGCGAGCGACCGCGTCGGCGTCGAGGTCCTCGACGTTCTCGGCGATTTCCGCGTCGCTCTCGCCCGCGTAGAACTGCTTGACGACGGCCGCCAGTTCGTCGTCGTCGAGGTCGGTGTCGAACTCGAGGCCGTCGCGCATGTCGGCGACCGCCTGGTGGAGGCGCTCGTCGACCTCCGTCTCGGAGCTGAGGGACCCGTGAGTGTCCGCCTGGGACTCCGTGACCGTTTCGTCGTCGGCGACATCGATGAAGATGTCACGGAGTTCCTCTGTCTTCTCGTCCATGCAGTACTCCGATACTGTGTTCGTCCGCGACTAAATGTCTGTTGCCTAAATTCAGGCCGGGTCGCCCTCAGCGGGGCGTTCACCGGGGTTCGCGTGGCCCCGTTCGAACGCCAGCAACGTTTGTTCGATTGTTGGCAAGGTTTAAGCGGGTCGTAGCCCGGTCTTCTGGTATGTATTCGCTCACGCTGGCCCAGGCGGGGGCCGAGACGCGCCCCACGTTCTGGCGCATCGGTCACGTCGGCGAGGCGCTGTTCTACTACCTCGCCTTCGTCGCCGTCGCCATCTTCCTGTTCGGCGTCTATCGGCGGTTCAGCACGTACGCGGAGGGGAGCGAGGACCCCATCGACAGACTGTCCGACCTCCCGTCGCGGGTCGTCGAGGCGGGCAAGCTGGTCGCCACCAACGAGAAGCAGTTCGACCGCGACCTCACCGCGGGCCTGATGCACACGTTCATCCTCTGGGGCTTCCTGACGCTGCTCATCGGGACCACCATCCTGATGATAGACATGGACATCTGGACGCTCTTCGCCGGCCAGCCCTCCTTCTTCGTCGGCGACTTCTACCTCGCGTACTCGTTCGTCCTCGACGCCATGGGCTTCCTCTTCGTGGTCGGTGTCGGGATGGCGCTGTACAAGCGCTACTGGCGGCGCAACGACCGCCTCTGGGGCAAACACACCAGCGCCGAGGACGGCCTGTTCGTCTGGACGCTGTTCCTGCTCGGCGTCGGCGGCTACGTCACCGAGGGGGTCCGCATCCTCGGGACGAGCGCGACCCGCAACGTCTCCTTCGAGACGGTGAGCTTCGTCGGCTGGTTCGTCGCCGACGTCCTCCAGGCCGTTGGCGTGAGCCCCGAGGGAGCGGCCGCCGCCTACCCCGCGGTCTGGTGGAGTCACGCGCTGCTCGCGCTCGCGTTCGTCGCTACCGTGCCGTACGCCAAGCCGTTCCACATGATATCGAGTTACGCGAACCTCGTCGCCCGCGACGAGGACGCCGGCCGCCGCCTCCCCCGAGTTCCCGAAGACGCCAGCCCCGAGGAGATCGGTCCCTCCGAGATAGAGGACTTCTCCTGGAAGCAGTTGCTCGACCACGACGCCTGCACGAAGTGCGGACGCTGCTCGTCGGTCTGCCCGGCGAAGGCCGCCGGCCGCCCGCTCGACCCTCGTGACGTCATCCTCGACCTGAAGAACTACCGGGAGGACCTGGAGGCGGGCCGGACCGACGAAGTCGACATCGTCGCCGACGGCGGCACCTCCGTCATCGACGCGGAGACGATGGACTCCTGCATGTCCTGCATGGCGTGCATGGACGCCTGCCCCGTAGACATCGAGCACGTCACGCAGTTCACGGAGATGAACCGCCGGCTGACCGAGTCGGGCCAGATGAACAAGAACGTCGAGGACGCCGTGATGAACGTCTTCCAGAAGGGGAACACGTTCGGCGACCCCGACCGCAAGCGTCCCGACTGGACCGAGGAACTCGACTTCGAGGTGCCCGACGCCCGCGAGGAGGCCGTCGAGTACCTCTGGTACGTCGGCGACTACCCCTCCTACGACGACCGCAACCAGCACGTCGCGCGCTCACTCGCCCGCGTCCTCGAGGAAGCGGACGTCTCCTACGGCATCCTCTACGAGGACGAGCAGAACGACGGCAACGACATCCGCCGCGTCGGCGAGGAGGGCCTCTTCGAGATGGTCGCCGAGGAGAACATCGAGGCGTTCGAACAGTGCGACTACGAGAAGGTCGTCTGCACGGACCCCCACTCGTACAACACGTTCTCCAACGAGTACGACCAGTTCGGCTTCGAGGACGCCGACTCCGTCTACCACTACACGCAGGTCGTCGAGAACCTCGTGAACGAGGGCGCACTCGGCCTCTCGGGTACGGAACTCGACGACACCGTCACGTACCACGACCCCTGCCACCTCGGGCGCTACAACGGCGAGTTCGAGGCGCCCCGCGAGGTCATCCGCGCGACGGGCGTCGCGCTCGACGAGATGCCCCGCAACCGCGACGACTCGTTCTGCTGCGGCGGCGGCGGCGGTGGCCTCTGGATGGACTTCGAGGAGGACCCCAAGCCGAGCGAGGAGCGCATCCGGGAGGCCCTCGAGGACACGGACGCCGGTTCCGCCGTCGACCGCTTCGTCGTCGCGTGCCCGATGTGCATGACGATGTACGAGGACGGCCGGAAGACCGGCGGCTTCGAGGACGACATCGAGGTCACGGACATCACGGAACTGCTCGTCGAGGCCCTCGACGCGAAACGAGGGGTCGAATCGGGCGCCACGTCCGCCGCGGCGGACTAGCGCGGCCCGGCTATCGCCGTCCGAGCAGGACGCCCACGAAGAACGCGAGTAGTGCGACACCGAGCAGTTTCTTCCTGTCGCCGAAGCGCACGAACCGGGTTCCCTCCTCGCCGATCTCGAGCGCGCCGACCGGAGCGGCACTCATCCCGCCGCCCATCCCGTAGCCCTCACCGGCGCCCTGCGCCGACTCACCTTCGACCGATTCGTCCTCGGCCGACTCGTCACTCGGCTCGCTCGTCCCGCCGCCACCGCCGAACCCCCACGAGACGCGCGCGACGGGAATCACGGTGCGGTCCTCGCGCTCGACGGGGTCGCCGTAGACGGTGGCGACATCGCCGGCCTCGGCGAGTCGTTCGACGAGCGACGCGAGCACGCTGTTCGTCTCTGTGTGCATGGGAGAACGTACGGCAGCCAGCGGGAAACGCCTTCGGCCGTCAGCCGCCCAGCCGACCGCGTGCGGTCAGTTCAGCCACTCCTCGGCGAGCAAGCCGTAGCGGTACTCGTCCACCCACTCGCCGTCGCTGAAGATCTCGTCCCGCAGTGTCCCCTCGCGGACGAACCCCAGCGACTCCAGAACGGCCGCCGACGCGTCGTTCGACTCGTAGACGTACGCTGCGACCTTGTGGAAGCCGCACTCCCGGAACAGGTAGTCCAGCAGGAGTTCGATGGCCTCGGTCACGTAGCCGTTGCCCTGGTGCTCCGGCGCTATCCAGTACATCAGGAAGCCCGACTTCGTGTCCTCGAACACCCACGGGAGGGCGACGACCCCCACGGGCTCTGGGTCGCCGCCCGCACCGCTCGCTTCTCCCGTGGACTCGCTGCGCTCGTCCACGCAGACCAGGAAGCGGTACTCGTCGTCCTCGACCTCCTCCGCGATGTCGCCGCGAGACCGGATGGTGCTCGACCCGAGCGGCCGCCGTACGTCGGGGTGGTTGTGGCCGTACTGGAGAAACTCGTGGTCCTCCCCTTCGATGGGGTGGAGGGAGACGCTGTCGCCGGACGCGAACGCGGGACCTGGCATACGTCGACTACCGAAAACCGACGGAATAGGTCTTCCCCTGGTGTGCGTGGGAGTGACTCGGCTACCGTCAGTCCAGCCACTCGTCGGCCAGCAGGCCGTACGTGAACATGTCCTCGTACTCGCCGTCGACGACGCTCTCCTTCCGGCGGCGGCCCTCCTGGACGAAGCCCAGTGATTCGAGGACCGCGGCGGAGGCCTCGTTGGAGACGTTCACGCGGGCGGTCACCTTGTGGAAGCCACACTCCCGGAAGGCGTAGTCGAGGAACAGGTCGGTCGCCTCGCTGACGTAGCCGTTCCCCTGGTGTTCGGGGGCCACCCAGTACATCAGGCTCCCGCGCTCGTCGGTGCCGCTGACGTAGCCGAACGCGACGACACCGACGGGTTCGCGTCCCCCGCCGTCTGCAGAACTGGCGCAAATGAGGAAGTGGTACGACTCGTCTTCGAGCATCTCCTCGACGTCGCTCAGCGTGCGGATGGTCGTGTCGGTCAGGGGCACGCGGACGTCGGGGTCGTTGCGGCCGCGCTGGACGAACTCGTGGTCCTCGGGTTCGATGGGGTGGAGGCTGACGGTGTCACCCGTCGCGAACGCGGGTCCTGGCATACACGACCGTTGGACTGCGGGGGGTTATGTGTTCGCTGAAGCGACTTTCACTCGACGCGCTGTCAGGAATCCAGCCACTCCTCGGCGAGCAGCCCGTAGCGGTAGCTGTCGCGGCGCTCGCCGTCCACGAACGTCTCCTTGCGGTGGACGCCCTCGCGCTGGAAGTCGAGTTTCTCCAGCACGCGCTGGGAGCCGACGTTCGTCTCGAGGACGATGGCGTACACCTTCGCCAGGCGGCGCTCCTCGAACGCGAAGTCCAGAATCAGCTCCGTCGCCTCCGTGACGTAGCCGTTGCCCTGGTGTTCCGGCAGCACCCAGTACATCAGCATCCCGGACCCGTGTTTCGTCCGTATCCACGGTATGTGGACGGCGCCGACGGGTTCCTCGTCGTCACTCCGGCAAACCAGGAACCCGAACCCGTCGCCGTCGTCGGAGACGCTGTTCTCGAAGTACTCCCGGATCTGCTCGCCGTTGCGCGGGTCGACGTCCGTCAGCGGGCGGCGGATCTCGGGGTGGTTGCGGCCGCGCTGGAGGAACTCCAGGTCCTCCTCCTCGATGGTGTGGAGGGCCACGCTGTCGCCCTCGGCGAAGACGGGGCCCGGCACTCAGACCCCCTCCCACTCGTCGGCCAGCAGACCGAAGCGGTGGATGTCGACGTGCTCGCCGCGGACGAACTTCTCGTCGCGGAGGCGTCCCTCGCGCTCGAAGCCGAGTTTCTCGAGGACGCGCCGAGAGCCGTCGTTCGGTTCGATGACCTCCGCGCGGAGCTTGTGCAGGCGGCGCTCGGCGAACGCGTACTCGCAGAGCAGGCCGACGGCCTCGGTGGCGTAGCCGTTGCCCCACTGGTCTGGGTCGAGGTAGTAGGCGATGGTGGCGGTGCCGGTGACGTCGTCCTCGTCGAACAGCGCCACCATCCCCAGCGGCTCCTCGTCGCGACAGACGATGAGGGTCGCGCCGTCGCCGCTGGAGATGGCGTTCTCGAAGAACTCCTCGAGCTGTTCGGCGTTCGCCGGGCGGTTCAGCGTGAGCGGCTGGCGCACCGCGGGGTCGTTGCGGACTCGCTGGACGAACTCGAGGTCCTCCTCCTCGACGGTCCGGAGGGTGACCCTGTCGCCGTCCGCGAACATGGGACCGGGCATGGCTAGGGAACGACACTACGGGAAGTTAGCTGTTCGCTGAACGGAGTTTCACTAAGCGCCCCGATAGTTCGGTACGGTACCAGCTACCACTCCGTAAGTGCGTCGCGGCCGTGTGAGTGGGTGAGCACGCCGAGGAACGTCGCGACGCCCGTGAGCGCGAACGCGCCGCCGACGTAGAACGCCCACTCCATGCCGAACTGCGACATGAGCGCGCCGCCGAGCATCGGCGCGAGCACACTCCCGGGCCGCCAGACGAGTTCCCGGACGCCGAACGAGGAGGCCACGCCGGCGCCGTCGCTGCCCTCGTCGGCGAACAGCGCCATGCTCGCGGGCTCCCGGAAGGAGTCCGCGACGCCGAGCAGGCCGTTCACCACTAGCAGCGGGACGAACGCGGGCGACAGAGACCCGAGCACGGGGAACAAGGTGGGTGCGCCGAGGGCGGCGCCGACGGCAGGCGTAAACGGCACGGTGAGTGCAACGAGGCCGTACGCCGTGCCGCCGACGGCGACGAACAGCGAGCGCCCGTAGCGGTCCGAGAGCGTGCCCGTGTGCGGTTGGCAGAGCATGTTGGTGAACTTCTCCGCGCCGAGCACGACGGCCACCACGACGCCGCTGTAGGCCAGTCCGCCCTCCGCGACGGTGAGGCCGGCGAACACTGACACCCACGAGCGCACGAGCGTCACCGCGACGGCGTACTGCGACCGGAAACTCGTCAGCGTGAGGATGCGGCGGTTCACCGCGAGGTCGCTGAACGGGAACCCCCGGATGCGGGTGTCGTCGGCGTCGAGGAACATCCACACCGCGACGAACGCGACGACGAACTGGGCGCCGAGGAGGTAGAACACCGGCCCGAAGCCGTAGAGGTCGTAGAGGCCACCGGCGGCGGCGAACCCGAGCAGGGAGGCCGCGAACCGCCAGGCGTTCGCCTTCCCGATGTGGTTCGCGCGCGTCTCCTTCGTCGCGAGTTCGCCGACGAGCGCGAGGCTCAACAGCCCCATCCCGGTGGCGAGGATGCCCTGGCCACCGCGCACGGCGACGAGTTCCCACGACGAGTCGACGACGACGAAGGCGGCCGAAACGACCACGCCGAACCCGAGTAATGCGAGGAGCACGTCGCGCTTGTCGTAGCGGTCGCCCGCCCACGCGAGGGGCACGACGGCGACGGCCTGCGTCGCCGTGAACCCCGTGAAGAACAGACCCAGCATCAGCCCCGACGCCCCCAGTTCGTTGGCGTACTTCGGGAGCAGCAACGCGAGCGCGCTGAAGCCGAACCCGCCCGCGAACCGCGTGACGTACAGCGCGTAGAACTGGAGTCGGTCGCGGTTCACAGTCGCGGGTGTCGGGGTGCGGCCAAGACTGTTGTGAAACCGGGCGGCGACGATGGGTTTCGGACCGCGCACCAACCGATAGATTCAGCCAGCGCGACAACCGGTCGCCTGGCGGTCGCAGGGAGAGCGAAGCGCTCCCGAGACCTCAGGAATCTCCGATTCCTGGCGGATTGTAAGGGCGAGCGCACCTCGACGAACCCGGACGAAGTGAGCACCGAACGACTGGAGGGAGTGAGGCGCACAACGAGTCCCGGGAGTCGAGCGGTGCGAGGGCTTACAGGCGTCAACGTCGGCAACTGCAGTTCTGTAGGCGTCTACGATGACTGTCCGCCGGTTCCGCGAATCCTTTTGTCCCTGGGCCCGGAGTCCCGTCCATGAACCTCACGGACCGACCGCGTCGCCTGCGCCGGGACGGCGTCCGCGGCCTCGTCTCGGAGACGACGCTCTCACCCTCGGACTTCGTCGCGCCGGTGTTCGTCGACGCCACCGCCGACGAGCGCCGCCCCATCGAGTCGATGCCGGGCCAGGAGCGCGTCCCGCTCGACGACGCCGTCGCGCGCGTCGAGGAAGTCCTGGAGACGGGCGTGGAGGCCGTCATGCTGTTCGGCATCCCCGAGTCGAAGGACGAGCGCGGCACCCGCGCGTACGCCGAGGACGGCGTCGTCCAGGAGGCGACCCGCCGCATCACGAGCGAGACTGACGCCTACGTCGTCACAGACGTCTGCCTCTGCGAGTACACGAGCCACGGCCACTGTGGCGTGGTCGAGCACGACGCCGCCGAGGACCCAACCCTAACAGTGCAGAACGACGAGACGCTGGACCTGCTGGCGAAGACGGCCGTCTCGCACGCCGAGGCGGGCGCAGAGATGGTCGCGCCCTCGTCGATGACCGACGGGATGGTCGCCGCCATCCGCGAGGCGCTGGACGACGCCGGGTTCTCGGACGTGCCCATCATGTCCTACGCGGCGAAGTACGAGTCGGCGTTCTACGGGCCGTTCCGGGACGCGGCGGACGGTGCACCCGCGTTCGGGGACCGGCGGCATTACCAGATGGACCCGGCGAACCGCCGCGAGGCGAGTCGAGAGGTCGCCCTCGACGTCGAGCAGGGGGCGGACGTGCTCATGGTGAAGCCCGCGCTCCCGTACCTCGACGTCGTCTCGGACGTGCGGGAGCAGTTCGACCGACCGGTCGCGGCGTACAACGTCTCCGGGGAGTACGCGATGCTCCACGCTGCCGCCGACCGGGGGTGGCTCGACATCGAGGCGACCGCTCGCGAGAGCCTGCTATCCATCAAGCGCGCGGGGGCAGACCTCATCGTGACCTACTTCGCGGAGGACGTAGCGAAGACACTCTGAGCGCGGGTGTCGACGGGGTCGTGGCGAGGGTGCCGGACCGACGCGGTAGTTGCGGGAATGCTTGACCGGCGCTACGGTCAGTCCAGCGTGACCCAGGTGAGGAACCCGATGCCGAGCAGTTCGAGGCCGTGGAACAGGAGCATCGCGTGCCACGCGACGTCCGGGACCGCGGTGCTGAACCAGACCGATAGCTCCGGGTCGACGAGGTAGTAGTAGAGCGCGAACAGGTTCTCGCCGAGCAGGAGCACGGCGAACACGAGGAGGCCGAGCGTGTGCTTCGAGCGCAGTCGCAGGTAGTTCTTCGTCCAGACGGCTGCGAGCGCGGCCAGGAACACGACGTTCGCGGCGGTCGCGAACCGCGCGAAGTCTATCAGTTCGGTCATCTGCGGGTCACCCGTCGTGGGTCGTCGCGTGGGTCGCGTGTGTGTCCGGTCATGGTCAGTCCAGTTTGTCGATGATGCGCTCGATGGTGTCCCAGTGGTCGCGGGCCGTCTCCGAGGGGAGGTAGACCGCGCCGTAGTCGTCGCCGCTGGCCGTCACCACGTCGTTGTCCGCGAGGACGTCGAGGTGGTGGCGGACGGTGTCGTAGTTGAGGTCGAGGCCCTCGGCCAGCTTGTTGGGGTTACGCGGGTGGTCGTCGAGCGCGCGGAGAATCCGGACGCGGTTCACACTGCCACGAGTGCTCGACAGCACGTACCAGAGGACCGCCTCCATTGGTAGCGACGTCCGACAGCGAGTAGATAAGGCCGTCGGCTTCGGCCGGTGTCCCCCCGTCGGCTCACTCCTCGACGACGAACTGGCCGGCGATCTCCGTGACCTCGGCCATCGTCTTCGGTTCGTCCACGGCCATCGGGAACGGTGAACTGGCGTTCAGTTCGTTGAGGAACGCCGCGTGGCGCGCCTCGACGCTGTGGATGCCGATGGCGGCCGAGAACACCGCGTCGTTCGATACGGTCGGTGCGGCGCCCTTGTAGGCCGCGACGCCCGTGTTCTCGAGGGCTCTGGCGACACCGAGGAACTCGCTGGGCGTCTCGTAGCCGAAGTCGTAGGTGGCCTCCTCGACGGGCGTTCCGCCGAGGTCCTCGACGGTCTGCGCGATGGCGCTCACGTGGGCGGCCTCGTGTTCGCCGACCATCTGGAGGTGGCCGGGGACCTTCATCCGCACGTGGTCACCGAACGAGGAGAGCGCGTCGGCCCCCATCAGCTCCTCGTCGCTGAACCGCTCCAGACCGTCGCGGTAGAACGCGTTCTCCAGGTGCTCGAGCGTCAGCGCGTAGTTGAGCACGTTCACGTCGCTCGTGTCGTCGTCGGCCTTGCGGTCGTGCGTCGGGCGGTCTTCGCCGGTCTCGTAGACGCTCGGGTCGACCTCCGAGGTGACGAACTGGCCCGCGATCTCCAGCACTTCCGAGACGGATTTGGCCTCGTCGACGGCCGCCGGGAACGGGGAGTCGTCGCCGACGAAGTTGAGGAACGCCGCGTGGCGCGCCTCGACGCTGTGGATGCCGGCCGCCGCCGCGAGCACCTCGTTGTTGACGACCTGTGGTGCGGCCCCGGCGTAGGCCGCGACGCCCGTGTTCTCGAGGGCCTTCGCCACCGCCAGGAACTCGCTCGGCGTCTCGTAGCCGAACTCGTACTCGCCCTCCTGGACGGGGGTCCCGTCGAGCGCTTCGACGGTCGAGGAAAGCGCCGACACGTGAGCGGCCTCGTGGTCACCGACCGTCCGGAGGTACTCCGGCACCTCCATCCGGACCGTCTCGCCGAACGAGGAGAGCGCGTCGGCGCCCATCACCTCCTCGTCGCTGAACGTCTCCAGGCCCTCCCGGTAGAACGCGTTCTCCAGGTGTTCGAGGGTGAGCGCGTAGTTGAGGAGCGGGACGTCCGGCGCGGGCTCGGGCGCCGCCGTCGTCGTGGTCGATTCCGTCGTCGCCCCGCCGCCGGAGTTCTGGCCTGCGCAGCCGGCCATTGTGGCCGTGCCGACCGCCGCGGCGAGTCCGAGGAACCTGCGGCGGCTGTGCCGGTCGTCTGCGTCGTCGGGTTGGGTCATAGTGCATCCACACCGTCACCCTTTCCACTCATGACGGTTTTCCGAGTTCTTCCGGGATTCTGGGGGAGCTACGAGCCTACTCCGCCGGAACTCGGACCCAATTTCGTCGGAAGTGTGGCGGACTGGGCCGATGTCTGCAGCCGTCAGCCGAGGGTGGCTCCCTCCGCTTTGGGACGGCGCGCGGGCCCGAACCAGCCCGCTTCCGGCAACACTTTCCACAACGTTCGTCCAGTCCCAGTGGACGAGCGTCCCGTTTTCTGGACGGAATACAACCTTATATCCACCTAATACGCTTGTAGTTCGGACGACCGTCCACCTACTACCCTTATAATTGTGCGATTGTCGAGCAAACCTTTAGGTGCGAAGACGTTGTGCCACTGTTCTGTCCATGTTCGAAACGAACACGCTAGATTCGCCCGAAACTCGCAACGTACGTCCACTGGTGGAACCATGGTGAACGCCACCGTCGCCAACGGCATCAACGCCGTCTGGGTGCTCGTCGTCACGTTCCTCATCTTCTTCATGCAGCCGGGGTTCGCGCTGCTGGAGGCCGGGCAGGTGCGTGCGAAGAACGTCGGTAACGTCCTGATGAAGAACATGACCGACTGGGCGCTCGGCGTGCTGGTGTACTTCCTCGTCGGCGCCGGCGTCGCCGGCGTCGTCGGAATGTTGACCTCCGGCGCGGCGTTCGACCTCGCGGCGGCGTTCTCCTACATCGGGGCGCCCGGGTCGAACGGCTGGATCAACTGGGTCTTCGGCGCCGTCTTCGCGATGACGGCGGCGACCATCGTCTCCGGCGCCGTCGCCGAGCGGATGGACTTCCGCGCGTACGTCCTGTTCGCGGCCACGCTGACCGGCCTCATCTACCCCGTCGTCCAGGGGCTCACCTGGAGCGGCGGGCTGCTGGCGCTGGCCACCGACCCGGCCAACAACGGGTTCGTGGCCGACGTGCTCGGCGTCGGCTACCTCGACTTCGCGGGCGCGACCGTCGTCCACATGTGCGGCGGCCTCGCGGGCCTCGTCGCCGCGAGGATGGTGGGCCCCCGCCGGGGCCGCTTCGACGAGAACGGCGACAGTCAGCCCATCCCCGGCCACTCGATGCTGCTGGCGGTGCTGGGGACGCTCATCCTGGCGTTCGGCTGGTACGGCTTCAACGTCGGCACGCAGGCGACGATACTCTCCGTCGCCGACGACGGGAGCGTCGCCTTCATGGGTGCCGCGCTCGGCCGCGTCGCGCTCGTGACGACCCTCGGCATGGGCGCCGGCGCTGTCGCCGCCATGCTGGTGTCGACCGCCCGCCAGGGCAAGCCCGACCCACTCTGGATGGCCAACGGCCTGCTCGCGGGCCTGGTGGCCGTGACGGGCGCGGTCCCGCACGTCACCTGGTGGGGCGGCCTCGTCATCGGCGCCATCGGGGGAGCGCTCGTGCTGCCGACCTACCGCTGGGTCGTCGACTCCCTCAAGATCGACGACGTCTGTGGCGTCTTCGCGGTCCACGGCGCCGCGGGCGCGGTGGGGACCATCCTCATCCCCGTCTTCGCCGCCGACTCGGCCGGAGCCTCGATTCTGGGCGACGCGTGGGCGTTCGGCGGCCTCGACCAGCTAGCGATGCAGGTCGTCGGCGTCGCGGTCATCGCCGGCTGGACCATCGCCGCCTCGGCTGTGGTGCTCGCTATCGCGGACGTGCTGTTCGGCCTCCGGGTCAGCGACGAGGAGGAGGACCTCGGGCTGGACCGCGGCGAACACGGCGTCACCGTCTACCCCGAGTTCGTCGGCGACTCCGCCTCCGACCGGACCCCGGCCGCCGTCGACGGCGGCGAGGTGCGTGCGGACGGCGGGGACGTCGATGACGACGACCTCCGCACCGATGGTGGTGTGGACGAACTCCGCACCGACGGCGGTGAGGACGTTGCTGAAGCCGATGCTAGTACCCCGAACGACGGCGGCATCAAGATGGTCGTGGGCGTCGTCCGCCCGGACCGCCTCCGGGAGGTGAAGACCGCGCTCGCGCAGGTCGGCGCGCCGAGCATCACGGTGACGAACGTCTCCGGGCGTGGGAGCCAGCCCGCCAAGACTGGGCAGTGGCGCGGCGAGGAGTACACGGTCGACCTCCACCAGAAGGTGAAGGTGGAGTGCGTGGTCGCCGACATCCCCGCCGAGGAGGTCGTCGAGGCCATCCGCGAGGCTGCCGACACCGGCGAGCCCGGCGACGGGAAAATTTTCGTCCTCCCGGTCGAGAGCGCGGTGCAGGTCCGGACCGGCATCGAGGGACCGGACGCGGTCTGAGCCGGCGAGCGTTCCGGTGACGGCCGCACGGTCCCCGACTCACGTGGGTTCGCGGCAGTAGACCCCCATTCTCTCCGTTCACGACGCCCCGAGTAGCGACGCCGCCGCCGTCGTCTCCCGCAGCGCGGCCGACGTCGAGCGCGCGACCGACCTGTAGTCTCCCGCTGTGGGCGTGCCACGTCCGTTCGATTTCTACTTGTCAAACGTCTCGGTTTCTCACGAAATACAACCTTATACTGACTGTATTCGCTTGTATTCCGTTCGCTCTGTAACCCATCGGCTATATTATTGGACGATTGTCTGGCGAAGTTTTAGGTGGTGTGAGCCCGTACCACGAACTGCCGATGCACGAGACGAACGGTCACAGTTCGACTGCGAACCGTCGCGCTCGTCCACCAGTGGGTCGCGCGTCGACCCGGAGGTGAGACCGACGCACGAACAAGCCGGGTTGTTACTTTCACGGCCGCCGGACGTGCCTCCGGGCGGCCGGTGCTTCTACCGCCGCAGCCCGTTTTCGTACCCGTTCATGAGGGTCGGTCCCGAACGCCGACCCGACACCTATTTTCCGCGACCCTGCCAACCTCCGCCCATGAATCGGGAGAGCTCGCGCGAGAGCTACGACCGCGCGCTCGACGTGCTCGTCGGCGGCGTGAACTCCGCCGTGCGCGCCGCCCCCCAGCCGTACCCGACGTTCGTGCGGAAGGGCGACGGCGGCCACGTCGTCGACGTCGACGGGAACCGCTACGTGGACTGGGTGATGGGGCTCGGCCCGCTGCTGCTCGGCCACGACCTCCCGGACCCCGTGCAAGCGGCCGTCCAGCGCCGCACGAGCGAGGGGCCGATGTACGGCATGCCGACCGAACTCGAGGTCGAGCACGCGGAGTTCGTCGCGCGCCACGTGCCGAGCGTGGAGATGGTTCGGTTCGTGAACTCCGGGACTGAGGCGACCACGTCGGCAGTACGACTGGCGCGGGGCTACACCGGTCGCGACAAGATCGTCGTCATGCAGAGTGGCTACCACGGCGCCCAGGAGTCCACGCTCGTCGAGGGCGACGCGGAGCACCACGGCCCGTCGAGCGCGGGCATCCCCGCGTCGTTCGCCGAACACACTATTCCCGTGCCGTTCAACGACGCCGACGAGGCGACGCGCGTCTTCGAGGAGCACGGCGACGACATCGCCTGCGTGCTCGTCGAACCGCTGCTCGCGAACAAGGGCATCGTCGAACCCGTCGACGGCTTCCACGAGACGCTCCGTGACCTCACCCGCGACCACGGCGCGCTACTCGTCTGGGACGAGGTCATCACAGGCTTCCGCGTCGGCGGCCTCGGCTGCGCGCAGTCGAAGTACGGCGTCACGCCCGACCTCACGACGTTCGGGAAGATCGTGGGCGGCGGCTTCCCGGTGGGCGCCATCGGGGGCCGCTCGGACCTGATGGAGGAGTTCACGCCGGTCGGCAACGTCTTCCAGGCGGGGACGTTCTCCGGCCACCCCGTGACGATGGCCGCGGGCCACGAGACGCTGCGCTACGCCGCGGAGAACGACGTCTACGAGCACGTGAACGGTATCGGGCGACGGCTCCGCGAGGGGCTCCAGGAGATAGTGGCCGACCAGGCCCCCCAGTACACCGTCGTCGGCACGGACAGCCTGTTCAAAGTCGTGTTCACGCGGGGCGGCGAGGCCCAGTCCGGCCCCTGCGAGGACGGCTGCCGGCAGGACCCCGACTGCGAGCGCTTCGACGCCTGCCCGAAGAACGGCGCCGACGTCGGGAACGCCGCCGTCGAGCGCTGGAACCGCGTGTTCCGCCCGCAGATGCTCGACCGGAACGTCATGCTCTCCCAGAACCAGTTCGAGTCCCAGTTCGTCGCCTACGGCCACACGGCGGAGGACGTCGAGCGCACGCTGGACGCCTACCGCGAGGCGCTGTAGGGCGCCCACCCGGATAGGACGTTTTCAAGAGGGGCGAGTGCCAACCACGACTGTGAGCGAACTCCGAGTCGACTCCCGCTGGTGGTACTGGGTCGCCGCCGTCCCGTCCATCACCGCGTTCTGGGTGTTGAGCGCCGTCTGGGTCGCCGTCGTCGTGCTGGTGGTGCCCGAGGCCGCCACGTCGACGACGAGTTCGGCCGTCGTCTCCATCCCCGCGGTGGCGCTCGGCGCCCCCGCTCTCGTCGCGTTTCTCGTGCTGCCGCTCGCGCTCATCCAGGACTCGCGGGCGGTCGAGGCGGCGGGCGGTCGCTGGTCGGGACTGGGCGCTCGCGCCGCCCAGGTCGCGGCCATCGTGGACGTCGCGCTCGTCGCGGGCATCTACCTGTTCTTCGAGGGGAACCCGAACGTCATCGATCCCGACCCGCTGGGCACGCTGCTCATCGTGGGGGCCGTCGTCGCGGGCACGTGGCTCTGCGTGCGCTACCTCCGCGAGCGCGCCAGCCTCGTCGCGATGCCGGGGTCACTGCGGGAGTGGCGCTCGGAACTCGGCGGCGGGTCGGCGCGGCGGTAGTCGCCTCGGCCGTCGTTCAGGGAGCCTCGTCGACCAGCCTGCTCGCCGGAGTTCCGGCGATGAAACTGCCGGAACTCCCCGGCGGCGAACGCAGGGGGTTTCAATGGCGCGCGCCGAGGGAGCAGTATGAGCAACGAACCGATGCGCCTCGCCTCCCGTGGCTCGGACCTCGCGCTCCGGCAGGCCGGCGAGGTCAAGAGCACGCTGGCCGACCGGCGCCACGAGGTGGACGTCGTGGAGGTCGAGACGAAGGGCGACCGGGTGACCGACGCCCTCATCAGCGAACTCGGGAAGACGGGCGCGTTCGTCCACGCGCTCGACCAGGAGGTGCTGGAGGGCAACGTCGACGCCGCCGTCCACTCGATGAAAGACGTGCCGACGGAGATGCCCGACGACCTCTTCGTGGCGGCCGTCCCGCGGCGCGGCAACCCCGCGGACGTGCTGGTGACCCCCAACGGCGCGACGCTCGACGAACTGCCCGCCGGGAGCGTCGTTGGCACCGCGAGTCTTCGCCGGGGCGCACAGGTGCAGGCGCGCCGACCGGACCTGACCGTCGAACCCATCCGCGGCAACGTCGACACCCGCGTCGAGAAGCTGCTCGCGCCCGCCCTGCAGGCCGAACACGAGGCCCGCACGGAGGCCGAGAAGGAACGCAAGGCCGAGGACGGCCGCCAGCAGGACAACGGGGACTACTCCGAGAGCATCCGCGGCGGTATCCAGAACGTCCAGGAGAACCGGGACGACGAGGAGGACGGGTCCCGGAAGAACGCGGAGTACGACCAGACCGTCGAGGAGTGGTTCGAGTCGCTGTCGCCGCTCCAGCAGTCCGCGATGGGACGCGAGGTCGAGACGGAGTACGACGCCGTGGTGCTGGCGCGCATCGGCCTCGAGCGCACCGGCCTCATTCACCACGTCGGCATCGCCGAGTTGTCCAAAGAGAGCCACGTCCCGTCGGCTGGGCAGGGCGCGCTCTGCGTCACCGCGCGCCGCGACAGCGACGTCGTGGACGACCTGCGGGACGCCCTCGACCACGTCCGCTCGCGGGTGGAGACGACCGTCGAGCGCGTCGTCCTCGAGGAACTCGGCGGGGGCTGCATCGCTCCCATCGGCATCTACGCGCTCGTGAAGGGCGAGATCGTCCGGACGTCCGTGCAGGTGTTCAGCCGGGACGGCAGCGAGCGGGTCGCGGAGACCCGGGACCTCGACGCCGAGAACTACGCCAGCGAGGCCCGCGAGTTCGCGGCCGACCTGCGCGAGCGCGGCGCCGCCGACCTCGTCGAGGCGGCCCGCCGGGAGGACTGAGATGCCCGGAACCGTGTACCTTGTCGGCAGCGGGCCCGGCGACCCGGAGCTCCTCACGGTGAAGGCGAAGCGGCTGCTCGACGATGCAGACGTCGTCCTCCACGACAAGCTTCCGGGCCCCGTGATCCTCGAGGCGATTCCCGAGGCGAAGCGCGAGGACGTCGGGAAGCGCGCTGGCGGCGAGCGCACCTCCCAGGCCGAGATCAACGAGCGCATGGTCGAACTCGCCGAGGACGGCGACGACGTCGTGCGCCTGAAGGGCGGCGACCCGTTCGTCTTCGGGCGCGGTGGCGAGGAGATGGAGTATCTCGCAGCGCACGGCATCCCATTCGAGGTAGTGCCTGGCGTCACGTCCGCAGTGGCCGCGCCGGCCGCAGCCGACATCCCAGTCACGCACCGCGACCACGCCTCCAGCGTCTCGTTCGTCACGGGCCACGAGGACCCGACGAAGCCGGAGTCCGCGGTAGACTGGCAGGCGCTCGCCGACACCGGCGGCACCATTGTCGTGCTGATGGGCGTCGGCAGACTCCCCGACTACACCCGGGAACTCCGGGACGCCGGGATGGACCCCGAGACGCCCGTCGCGCTCGTCGAGAAGGGAACTCGCCCCGGGCAGCAGGTCGCCACGGGGACGCTCGAAAGTATCGTCGAGGCCCGCGACGAGGCCGGCATCGAACCGCCCGCCGTGACCGTCGTCGGCGGCGTCGCCGGGCTCTGGGCCGAGGCCGAGGACGAGCGATGAACGTCGCCGTCTTCCGCCCGGACGACGAGCGCCTCGCCGACGCCGTCGCCCTGCTCGAATCGCTGGACGCGACTCCCGTCCCGGACCCGATGCTCGCCGTCGAACCGACGGGCGCGGTCCCCCGGAACGACGCCGACTTCACGCTCCTCACGAGCAAGACCGGCGTCGAACTCGCCGCGAGCGAGGGGTGGGAACCGGGCGATACTGTGCTCTGCGCCATCGGCGAGGCCACTGCCGAGTCGTGCCGTGACGCCGGCTGGACGGTAGACCGAATCCCCGAGGAGTACACGAGTTCGGGGCTCGTCGCCGCACTCGCAAACGAGGTGGCCGACGCGCGCGTCGAAGTCGCCCGCTCGGACCACGGCTCGGACGAACTCACCGACGGACTGAACGACGCCGGTGCGTTCGTACACGAGACTGTGCTATACGAACTCGTCCGGCCCGCGGGTGCCGGCGAGTCCGCCGAACTCGCTGCGGCCGGCGACCTCGACGCCGCGCTGTTCTCGTCGTCGCTCACGGTCGAGCACTGGCTCGACGCCGCCCGCGAGCGCGGCATCGAGGCCGACGCGCGAGCGGGACTGGACGACGCTGTGGTCGGCTGCATCGGCCCGCCGACCCGCGAGACGGCCGAGTCGCTCCGTATCGACGTGGACGTCGTGCCAGAGGACGCGGACTTCGAGCAGCTAGTCCGAGCGGCCTGCGACGCGGCCTGAGTTCTCGCAGTAGCTGATTTTCGGGAGCCCCCTGTATTCGAGACGGCCGAATCTGCCGATTTCGAGAGGAAGAGTCATCGATGCGGCGTTTTTCTCCAGCCTGGAGAAGTTCGTCGATAGCGGCACGGTGAATTCTGATAAATTCTATGTCGCGATATAGAATTACGCTCGGCGCGCATGGAAGCGCCTCCAGCGAAGCTCCGGACGTGGCTGTTCGGCGGCCGATACACCGAGATTCTGGATTTTAGTAGCCTGAATCGCCAGTTTTGGGTTCGTCGAGGCGGGAGGCCCGCAGTTTATACCCGATGGCGCGCAACATTCCCTCGATGGACGCACCGGTCCCGGAACTCGAAGCGCGGGCGGACGCCTGTGCGGACGCCCTCCGCGACGCCGACAGCGTGTTGCTGGCCTCCCACATCGACGCGGACGGCCTGACGAGCGCGGGCATCGCGTCGACGGCGCTCGAACGCGCGGAGATCACCCACGACGTGGTGTTCTCGAAACAGCTCGACAGCGAGGAGATCGCGGGCATCGCGGCCCACGACCACGACACCGTGCTGTTCACGGACTTCGGGAGCGGGCAGCTGGATATCATCGCAGAACACGAAGACAGGGGCGACTTCACGCCTGTCATCGCCGACCACCACCAGCCCGCGGACGCAGACACGAAGTTCCACCTGAATCCGCTGCTCGAGGGCGTCGACGGTGGGAAGGAGCTCTCCGGCGCGGGTGCGAGCTACGTCCTCGCGCGGGCGCTGCTGGGCGCCGACGCGACGGACCTCGCGGCGCTCGCGGTGGTCGGCGCCGTCGGTGACATGCAGACGGTGAACGGCGAACTGGTCGGCGCGAACGTCGCCATCGCCGAAGAGGGCGTCGCTGCGGGCGTGCTGGACACCGCGAAGGACCTCGCGCTGTACGGCACGCAGACGCGCCCGCTGCCGAAACTACTGGAGTACGCCAGCGAGGTGTACGTCCCCGGCATCACGAACGACCAGGGAGGCGCGATGCGGTTCCTCGACGGCCTCGACGTGGACCTCCACGACGGCGGCGACTGGCGGACGTGGGCGAGTCTCGACCACGACGAGCGCCAGACGGTCGTGAGCGCGCTCGTCAAGCGCGCAGTGCGCAACGGCGTCTCCGGCGAGAAGGTGACGGATCTCGTGGGGACGACGTACACGCTCGTCGAGGAGGAGGCCGGTACCGAGCTCCGGGACGCGAGCGAGTTCTCCACGCTGCTGAACGCGACGGCACGCTACGAGCGCGGCGACGTGGGTCTCGCGGTCTGCCTCGGCGAACGCGGCGAACCGCTTGAGGCCGCTCGTGAGCTGCTGCGCACCCACCGCCGGAACCTCTCCGAGGGGCTGTCGTGGGTGAAAGACGAGGGCGTCACCGTCGAGGACGACCTCCAGTGGTTCCACGCGGAGGACCGCATCCGTGAGACCATCGTCGGCATCGTCGCCGGAATGGCCCTGGGCGCGGAGGGCGTGAAAAGCGACCTCCCCATCATCGGATTCGGGAACAAGAACGACGAGGAGGTGAAGGTGTCGGCCCGCGGCACACCCGCACTCGTGAATCGCGGACTCGACCTCTCGGCGGTGATGGGAGCGGCCTCGCAGGCGGTCGGCGGCGACGGCGGCGGCCACACGGTCGCCGCGGGCGCGACGGTACCGAAAGGCGAGGAGCGCGCCTTCCTCGACGCTGCAGGGGAGGAAATCGCAGCTCAACTCGACTGACTACCAGGTCGCGTCGCAGACCCGCAGCCAGTTCTCCGAGGCGATCTTCCGGACGTCAGACTCCGAGTAGCCGGCGGCGCGCAGTGCGCCGAGAATCCCGGGGACGCCGGTCACGTCGCCGATGACGTCGAGCACCGTCGCGCCATCGAAGTCCGAACCGAGGGCCACGTGGTCGACGCCCATTCGGTCGACGAGGTGGTCGACGTGCTCGACGACGAGGCCGAGAGAGTCCGCGTCTCGGCCGTCTTCGGGCCGGAGCGCGCCCGCGGAGAAGGTGAGGCCGACGACGCCGTCCGTGTCGGCGACGGCGTCGAGCTGTTCGTCGGTGAGATTCCGGGAGAGCGGGCACACCTCGTGGGCGGCAGTGTGGGAGACGACAAGGGGCGCCGTCGATACGTCGTGGACGTCCCAGAACCCCTGTTCGGGGAGGTGCGCGCAGTCCACGAGGACGCCGCGGTCGTTACAACGCCTGACCAGCCGCCGTCCAGCGCCCGTGAGGCCGTCGCCGATGTCCGGCGAACTCGGGTACCGAAACGGCACGCCGTCCGCGAACGCGTTGGGGCGGCTCCACGCTAGTCCGAGCGATCGCAGACCGGCGTCGTAGTACGCCCCGAAGTTCGACATGGAGGGGTGGATGGCCTCGGCGCCCTCGAAGTGGACGACAACGCCGAACGATTCGCCCTCGACGCAGGCCCGGAAGTCCTCGGCAGTTCGGACGAGGATGACACGGTCGTCCGCTGCGAGTTCCCCGAGGAGTGAGAGCATCTCGTCGGTAGCGCGCTTCGCGTACGGCCACGCGAGCGGCGGCGGGCACTCGATCCGGTAGCCGTCCGCGGTCTCCGTGCGGTTTCCACCCGCGTCGGGCGCGAAGCGGGGTTCCGAGGGGACGAACAGCGCGAAAAACCCGGCTGCGAGTCCGCTCGCGTTGGCTCGTGGCAGGTCCAAGTGACCGTTGTCGCGGCCGTCGAGGAACTCACCCGGGGTCGCCTCTCCGCGCCAGAGGGCGAGCAGGGCGTCGTTGTGTCCGTCAACGACTGGGAGCGCGTCGGTCATTCGGTTGTCCCTAGCGGATATAGAGGGGCAAGAAGATTGGTGCTGCGGCAGGGTGGCGGGTTTCAGGCGTTCTCGCGGCCAGTAGCGCCCATCGGAGAGCCTGAATCCCGTGGTCTGCTGTGGGCGTTTCTCCCTGAACCCCACTAATTCTATATCGTGGTTTTCAGTTTATAGAGGAAAAGTAGATGACTGCAGAAGACAGCCAAAACAGTGGGTAGAGTGGCTGGATCGACTACTTCCTAGATTCTGGAGCGCGTAAATCGAGAATGGAGCTCGTAGGGTGGGAACGAGCAGAGGAGAATCGGTTTTCCGAGCCAACCAGTCTGGCCGGTGCGCCTCGGGCGTACAGAAACAGAAGGCGTAGCGAACTACTCCCCAGTAACAGGTGGTGATTGGCCACCGAACCCACCAATCAGTTTGGGGAAGGCACAAACGCGAGTTGTCCGGGGGAGCCCGGTATTCTCGAATAGTCCGAACGCACTCACGGATTCAAGCAAATGAGGAGGAGAGGAGATCGAGAAACGAGTGCAATGGTAGACGACTGGAGACAGATCGGTACCGACGCCGGTGTTAAGCGTGGAGAATCAGGAGTGGCGTGTCGTCGCTGGAATCTCGAGGTAGGTCCACCGCGATCGACCAGGGTGCAGACCGGAAACAGCCATTCAAGAAGGAGTCGTGCGCGCGAGACCGCCCCGAGCGCTCGGAACCCAGGGGAGCATCGAGGAAGTATTGGACAATTGCCTGCCGAATTCAGGAGATTCGGCCCTGTTACTGCCATTCTCACAGCCCTATTCGTGGTTCCGTCGGTTCTGAGCCAGTAGACGGCGAGACAGGCGAACCCCCGCCCGAAAAACAGCGCCTCTAATCCTGCCGCGGTGGCTTTCTATATCGTGGTATAGAATTTATCGAGACCCGACAGAGTCGCTAGTCTCATTCCGGATATCGGCTGCAAAGACCCGCTACTCCCCCTCAGACCGAGAATTGCAGTGGTCTTGTCCCCATGAACGCTGTCTCGTACCCCTCGTGGCGTGCGACCTGGGGTGGCGCACCGACGCCGAGGACGAACTCGTCGCCGGCCTGGACAGAAGGTGTGGAAGCGGCGTAGTGGTAGCCGAGTTCCGGATCGAGGGACGGCGACAGGGTAGCGTCGAGCAACATCACGCTCCCACGGCGGAGCGTGCCGAACAGCGTCATGAACGGGAGCGGCGTCAGTGACGGCGTTCGCGGGGAGACCACGACAGCGGTCTCGTCGCCGTCTCCAACCACGGTGACCGCAAACGTCGCGTCACCCATCGTGCGCACGCCGACCCGGTCACCCGGGAGAGCATCGACAGCGGGCGTGCTCGCAATTGGGACGCCGTCGAGGGGTCGCGGCTCCAGAGACCCCTTCTGTCCACCGCGTTTCGGTTTATCGAATCCGATGTCGGGGGTGTCGCTGGAGAGCCCCATCGATAGCTGGAACGTCGCATCAGCGCCTATACCGGCTATTTCGCCCGTGTACCGCGTGCTCGACGGAGCGGTCCTGACCCGAACGTCGTAAGTTCCCGGGCCGCCGAGTTCGACGTTGTCGCCGTAGTGGAAGCCGAGGCGCTGGGAGAGCATCGGCCAGCCTGCGGCGTCGTAGAACTCCTCGCCCCCTTTCGAGACTGTGAGCCGGGGTTCCGCGCCACAGAGTACGCGGCCGGTCGCGTCGTCCCAGACGACCGCGAGCAGGTGGACGTCGCCGTTCGCCCCGACCTGGCTCGTTCGCGCCCCCGTGACCACCCAGAACCGGAGCGGATGGGTGAGACAGAGCGCGCAGCGCAGCCGACCGGATTCGGCGACGTCAACGAACCGGAGCGGAGCGGTGTGCGTCGGGACGTAGACCCCCTCCGGACGGTCAGTCGCGGTCGCCGGTAGGATCGGCTTACCCGACGACGAGCGGCTCGAACAGCCAGCGAGGCCGGCGAGCCCCGCGAGGAACGCTCTTCGACGGATTTCCGGTGAGTTCGGCCACACGAGAGGCTATCCGGGCGGGAGAAACAAGGCCGTTACGCAACACCCAATAAATCGTATGTCGCGATATAGAATTCTGAGGTGGTGGTGTGGTCAGCACACAGTAGAGAGCACGGAGAACGCACCTACGCGCCGATGTCGTGGTCCTCGGCCCACTGGAGCAGCGGTTCGAGGCGTTCGTTGAGTTCCGCACCGTCCTCGGTGATGTCGTACTCGACGCGGGGCGGAATCTCGTCGTAGCGCTCGCGGGAGAGGAGACCGGCGGCAGTCAGGTCCTCGAGGCGCGCAGACAGCGTGGAACTGCTCACGTCGTCGAAGAACGCGTCGGAGAGTTCGCCGTAGCGGACGGGGCCGAGATGGGCGACGGCGCAGACCACCTGCATCGCGTACTTCCGGCTGAGCAGGTCGACGACGCCGTCGAGCTGGCAGTAACAGTTCTCGAATTCGGTGTCGGGAGCGGGAGTGTCGGACATGGCTTCGGTTCCTCGCAGTTGGTTCGGTGCTTCGGACTCGACAGTACAAGTACTTTCGTCTTCGAAGTATCGTGTATGCCGGAGAACGCGGCCGAACGCGATGCGGTCCAGCGCGAGAATCAGACGAACGACCACTGGCTCGGCGGAGGCAGCGTCCTCGAAGCGCCGCTCCCGGACACGTTCCGGGAGACGATGAGCGGATTCTTCGGAGGTGGGAAGCCGGTGACGCTCGGCGAGTGGGTCGAGGAAATCCGGTCGCTCGCTGGCGGTGGCGTCGACGTCGAACAGCTCTGCCACGCGGGCGAGGAGACGCCACACCGCGCGGAGCGGGGCGGCGAGACGACGTACTTCCAGTGTTTCTACGACGCGGTGGCGCTCGCGCACATCGTGGACGGGGCGGTCGACATCCGGACCGAGAGCCCCACTGGCGAGGAGGTGCGGGCACGAGCGACGGGAGACGGTATCGAGACGACGCCAGCCAACGCCGTGGTCTCCTTCGGCGTCGCGGCGGGCGCAGGTTCGGCGAGCGACGAGCCGACCATCGGGGAGGTCTACGACGCGGTCTGTCCGTTCGTGCGAGCGTTCCCGTCCCGAGAGGAGTACGAGAAGTGGGCCGAGGACGTCGACGCCGAGACAGTCGGACTCCCGCTGGCCGCGGGCGTGCCGGTCGCCGCCGCGCTCGTGGAATGAAGGGCGGGAGTGTGCTGGTGCACTTTGGGTCCTGCTGGGATACCCGACACTCACGACCCCCCGTGCGCTACTGGCGTCCATGAGAGGGACGCCGTGAACGCCGTCGACCTCGTCGAGGACTACCTCCTCGTGTGGATCCTGGCCGCCGTCGTGGCCGGGTTCGCGGCGCCGGAGTTGGCCGTGCTGACGGAGTACTCGACGGTCATCCTCGCGGTGATGATCGGGAGCATCTCGCTGACGCTGTCGCTGGCGGAGTTCCGGCGCGTCGACAGACGCTCGCTCGGCGTTGTCCTCCTCGGGCACGCGGCGATGCCGTTCGTCGCGTTCGCGGTCGCACGAGCGCTCGGCCTCCCGCCCGCGCTCACGACGGGGTTCGTCGTGCTCGGCGCGGTGACGCCCGAACTCGTCACGCCGGTGATGACCGAACTGTCAGGTGGCGACACGGCCCTCTCGACTGCCGCCCTCGTCGTCATCGGCGTCGGAAGCCTCGCGTTCGTGCCCGCAGTCCTCGACGTGCTCGTCGGTGGCGTGGGCGTTCGGTCAGTCGTCATCGTCGAGCAGCTAGCGGTCGCCGTGGTCGGTCCGATGGTGCTCGCCGTCGCCCTCCGGACGCGCTACGAGCAGCGGGTCGGCCGCTACGACCGCGTCTACCCCGCCGTCTCGTCCGTGATGGTCGTGCTCGTGATGGCCGGCGTAGCGGCCGCGAACGCCAGCATCGTCCGGGAGAACCTCGGACTCCTCGTGTCCGTGGGCGGTGGCGTCGTCGCGGTGAACGCCGCGGGCTACCTCCTCGGCTACGCTGTCAGCGCGGGCGGGACGCAGCCGACGCGCATCGCGGCGACGCTGTCCGTGGGAATGCGGGACTTTGCGGTGGCGGCCGCCCTTATCGTGGCCGCCGGACTGCCGACCGTCGCGTCGCTGCCCGCCGTCGCCTACGGCGTCGTGGAGATGGCGTCGAGCGCGGGGCTGGCGCGCTACCTCTCGCGAGACGGCTAACCGACGGGCACTTGCCGCGTCCCGTGTAACGTCCGGCCAATGAGCGAGTTGACGCCCGAGGAGTTCGAGGAGCAGAAGTACGTCGACTACTTCCCGAAGCTCCAGACTGCCTACAAGCGCGCGTTCAACGAGATGAACGAGAACTACGACTCGGACCTGGTCCACGGCATCGACCAGACGATTCTCGCGGAGGCCGAACCCCACTACGAAGGCGACGGCGAGTTCACTCTCGACCTGCCCGAGGACCCGGCAGCGGAACTGGACGGCGTGCTGGCCAGCGACGAGAAGATCGAGCACATCCTCGAACTGTACCTCAAGGAACTCGAACGGCAGTTACAGAAGATGTTCGGCGTCGGCGAGGCCGCACGGGCGGGCGACGAAAAGGCCTAAGCCCCGCGGGCACCAACTCCGGCCCATGAGCACCGAGACTCAGGACGGGGACGACCTGGAGGAGCGCGTCAACAACTTCCTCCGCCGGAACTTCCCGCAGATTCAGATGCACGGCGGCACCGCGGCCATCCAGAACATCGACCGCGAGGAGGGCGTCGTCGACCTCCAGCTGGGCGGCGCGTGTTCGGGCTGTGGCATCTCCCCGATGACGATCCAGGCGATCAAGTCCCGGATGACCAAGGAGATTCCCGAGATCGACACCGTTCACGCCGACACCGGCATGGGCGGCGGCGACAGCGGGATGAGCCCGTCGTTCCCCGGCGAGGACGCCGACAGCGAGGACCGCGAAGAGGACGAAGGCCCCCAGGCCCCGTTCTGACCGGTCAGTCCTCCGTCCAGTAGTAGATCTCTTCCTTCTCGACCCCGCAGTTCGGGCACTCCTCCGGGAACGAGTCCTGGAGGTCGCCCATCTCGCCGCAGTTCGAGCAGCGCCACATCAGTTCGGCCTCCCCGAAGTCGTGGCCCGAGCGCTCGTGTCCGATTGAGAGCGAGGAGATGCCGTCTCGCGTGGTGACGTAGAAGCCGTCCTCGTCGAAACCCCGGACGGTGCCGAGTGCTTCGCCGTCGTCGGTGTACACTGTAGCGCCGAGTCCGAGACGTGGTGGGTCGTCACTCATACCCTGACATTCGGCGCGGCACCGCATAAACCCAGGCGCCGGCACGGGCGCCACTCCGGCCTCGGTCCATCCAGGCCGCTGGTCACGTTCGACTGGTAACTATCTGGATTCCACCTGGATAGCAGGTAAGGCGCTGCTACCCCACGTACGTTGGCCTTACTAATGCAGTATGGCGCCCAGTGAGTTGCTATGGCCCAGCAAGGGGCAGTCGCAGCCGACGACTACACTGTCCGACTCGCCCAGTCGGAAGATAGAGAACCGTTCCTCTCGCTCTACGAGGAGGTCTGGGGGCGCTCGCGGAGCGAGCAGTGGTTCGACTGGCGGTTCGTAGACGACCCGTACGCCGGAGCAGTCGAGATGGTCGTCGCGGAGCACGACGAGACGCTCGTCGGCGCCGAGCCCCTGCTCCCGATGCCGCTCGTGGTCGGCGGCGAGCCGGTCGACGCCCGCCAGCCCGTCGACTGGATCGTCCACCCCGACCACCGCCGCCGCGGCGTGTTCACGCGGATGACCGAAACGCTGCTGTCGGCGTTCGAGGACCGCGCCGAACTGCTGTTCAACTTCCCGACCGAGGCCCTACGCCCGGGCCTCGAGAAGTTCGACTGGACGACGGTCTCCGAGCAGACGACGAGATACCGCATCCACGACCCGGACTGCCTCACGGCCGGTGGCGAGGGCCCGAGCTCGACGGTCCGGGAGCTCCTCTGTCGCGTCGGCGCGCCGGTGGTCAGGGGTAGCGTCGGCGCCATCGACCTGCTCACGCCCTCTCCGGGCGGCGTGTCCGTCGAGCGCGTCGACGGCGTCGCGACGGACGCCATCCACACCGTCTACGCCGACACCCGTCCAGAAGCCATCCACGTCCCCCGGGAACCGGCGTTCGTCGACTGGCGGTTCGCGAACCCGCGGTGGGAGACTGCCACGTACGTCGCGCGCCGCGAGGGAGCCCCCGTCGCGACGCTCGTCGTCGCCACGGCGTCGAAACCCGACGCCACCGTCGGCTACCTGCTCGACATCCAGCCGATGACCACCGACCCGGAGCGCGCTCCCGCGTTCGCCGCCGCCCTCGACGCCGCCCTCGCCGACCTCGACGTCGACGCCGTCCAGGCACCGACGACTCCCTACCCGGCGGTACTCCGACGGCGCGGCTTCCTCTGCGACGACAACGCCGTGCTCTCCCGATTCTCCACGCCGGCGACCCACGTCGTCAGGCCGCTACCCGAACCCGACGCCGACGGCTTCGCTCGCGACGTCTTCGACGACGAAGAGTGGCTGCTCACGCTCGGCGACAGGGACATCGAGTGAGTCGAACAAGGCACTGCCCGCGAGAGCCGCGACTCGCTACATGAAGTCCGCGATGCCGCCCTGCTTGTTCTCGTCCACAACGCAACTCGAGCTCTGAACTGCTAAATACAGGTAGTACCGTTATCGGGACAGAATTCTATCTCTCTAAATATCGTCAGAATTCGCCGACTGAATACAGAGATGTCCTCAGTCACCAAAGCAGACTGGAACAAACCGAATTGGGTCATCACCAGCCCACAGCCGTCAGCTGACGCACGAAGACATCGACCATCTCACCACAATCTGCACAGTAACGCTATAGGAGTTCCCTCGCTGATAACGGGTAATGGACGGTAGGAACTGGGGAAACTATGACATATTTGGGCGAAGATTCATTGTGGTCCTCGGCGGGGTTTTCCTCCTACTCGTAGTCAGCTTTCCATTCCTCCCCGTTGTTGACGATGCCTCCTCCGAACTCTGGCTCGTACTAAGTATCTTAGTTGGTATCCCGGGTCTCGTCCTGTTGTACGGTGGCTATCGGTTGCCCCACACAGACATCCGCTCTGAACTCTATCCTACGGTCGGCAACTGGTGTCTCCGCGGCATTGTAGTCGGTCTCGCGATCTTGCTGCCGATCTTTCTTGTCAGTGACGACCCGAATATCGTCGGAAATGGCCTCTTGCTCACAGGACTGGGCAGTCTCGCGGGCTTCGGTGCGGGGACGTACGACGCGCGGGCCAAAACACGACAGCTCGAACTCCAAGAAACAGTCGACCAATTGGAAACCTCGAACGAGCGGCTTGAACGACACCAGCAGTACACCGACGATATTCTCGATGCAATCGATGACGTGTTCTACGTTTTGGACGAAAATGGCGCTCTCCTCCGGTGGAACAAAAGCCTCTCGGAGGTCTCTGGCTACACGGACGAGGAAATATCAGCAATGACTGCTGCCGACTTCTTCACGGATAGTGACCGTGATACAGCTCTGGCTGCGGTCCGCAACGGCCTCGAGAGTGACTCCGTAGATGTGGAACTCGAACTGCGCACCAAGGATGGCGATACCATCCCCTTCGAGTTTGTTGGGTCTACGCTCGAGAACACGTCCGAAGACCCTATTCTGGCCGGCATCGGGCGCGACGTTACGAACCGGGTCGAGCGCGAACAGGAGGTCCAGCGCGTCCGCGAGCGGATGGAATACGCCCTCAATGCAACCGATTCGGTCGTCTGGGACTGGAATGTCGAGGACAATCAGGCCTCGTTCTACCCCTCTGCGGAGTCGCTATACGGAACCACAGTCGAAACCTGGGAGGATTTTATCGGCGTGATCCATCCGGAGGATAGACAGAAGGCCCAGGAGGCTATCGAGAACGCGCTGGAAACGGGCGAGCCGAAGCACGAAGAAATTCGGATCGTTCGAGACGGAGACGTGCGGTGGATCGAAGCCCCCGGGTACCCGGTCCAGGATGATAACGGTCCGACGTTGATGATTGGCGTGGCCCGAGACATCACCGAGCGGAAGACATACGAGCGCAAACTCGAGGAATCTAACGAGCGACTCGAACAGTTCGCGTACGCTGCGTCCCACGACCTCCAGGAACCACTCCGGATGGTGTCGAGTTATCTGCAGTTGATCGAAGACCGATCCGACGAGGAACTGACCGAGGAGACCGAAGAGTTCCTCGAGTTCGCCGTGGACGGGGCCGACCGCATGCGTGACATGATCGATGGGTTACTAGCGTACTCAGGCGTGGAGACCCAGGGAGAGGCGTTCAAACCGGTCGACCTCAACAAAGTGATTGGAGAGGCCCGCGACGACCTCGAGATGCGTATAACGGAAAGTGATGCCGACGTGACCATCGAGGAACTCCCTCGTGTGGTGGGCGATGAACATCAGCTGCGTCAGGTGTTTCAGAACTTGTTGAGTAACGCGATCGAGTACAGTGGGAACGAGCCGCCACGGGTGAATATTTCCGCCACCCAGAACAGTTCGATGTGGGAGATATCGGTTCAGGACGAGGGGATAGGGATTGAGCCGGAAGAACACGACCGTATCTTCGAGGTATTCCAGCGGCTTCAATCTCGGGACAATTACGGTGGCTCGGGCATAGGCTTAGCACTCTGCGAGCGAATCATCGAACGTCACGGCGGCGAAATCCGTGTCGAATCCGAACCGGGCGAGGGAGCGACGTTCTCATTTACTCTCCCAGCGGAGGATGAGCATGGCAGGTGAGCAGGGAAGCGCCGAGCCGGCTGACATCCTCCTCGTCGAGGACAACCCTGGTGATATACGTCTCACGAAAGAGGCATTCAAGGACGCGCAGATAGCGAACACACTCCACGTTGTCGAAAACGGTGTCGACGCTCTCAATTTCCTTTTCCAACGAGACGACTACGCCGATGCACCGCGTCCCGACATCGTGCTATTAGACCTCAATCTCCCCCGGAAGAGTGGCCACGAGGTGCTTGAAGAACTGCACGGTGATTCGAACCGAAGGCGCATTCCGGTAGTTGTCCTCACGAGTTCGGACGCTGAAATGGACATCGTCAAGTCCTACGACCTCTGTGCGAGTGGGTACCTGACGAAGCCGGTTGATCCTAACGAGTTTATTGAGATGATACAGGATCTAGAGCGGTTTTGGCTCTCGATTATGCGGTTACCGGCTGACACAGATGCTGATTGAAAAGCGGGATGTATACAGTGTATCGGCCCGGTTACCGCTGAAATCTGATACACGAAAGGCGAGCAGTGTGCAAGTCTGCTAACCGGTTGGTCCAACCAACAGGGGTTGGAATAAAGGCGCCGCGCGTGGCAATCTACATGAAATCCCCAATAGTCGATGGCCGATTCTTGTCGTTCTCGAAGACGGACTCCAGTTTCCGGTCGAGGAGCGCGAGGCGCTGCTTCGTGTACTCCCGGCAGTCGTAGTCCTCCGCGACCTGGATAGCGGTGTCCATGTACTTGTTCACGGAGCCCTCGTGGACGGTGAGGTTGACGCGCCCGCCGCACTCCCGGCAGTCCCCGGTGAGTGGCATGCGGCGGTACTTCTCACCGCAGTCCAGGCAGCGCGTCTCCTGCCGGCTGAACGCACGGAGGTTGCCGATGAGGTCCGGGAGGAAGTGGTACTCGATGACGCGCTCGGCGACGTCCGTCTCGTCGACGGCGCGGAGCTTCCGCGCGAGTTCTAGCTGGGCGTCCATCTTGTCCATCATCGAACCGAGGGTCTTGTACGCCGACAGCTCCGGGCCGAGGTGGATGGTCGACGTGTCGTGGGTGTGGCCGAACCCGGTGTACTCGTGGTCGGTGCCGAGCGTCGACTCCGCGATCTGGACGAGGTCCTCAACCTCCTCGGGGTCCGCGAGTTCGCGGGTCGCCTCGAAGAACTCCATGGGGTACTCCGTCGCGATGTCCATGTTGTGGGCCTCGTCGTCGATCTCGCTCGGGTCGATGCGCGAGGACATCACCAACGGCGCGTCCATCTGCCCGCCGCGCTTGTCCGGCAGGAACGACTTCGAGAAGTTCAGCAGGCCGTCCAACAGGAGCATCACGCAGTCCTCGTCACCGTCGCACTGCTTTTGCGATGTGTCGTTTGCTATCAGCGAGTGGGTATCGGTGACGGTGAGACAGTACGTCTGGTCGACATCGGCCTCTACGATGGATACGTCCTCGACTTCATCGACGAAGTAATCGCCGCTGCCCCCATCGAAGACACGTCGGCTACTGGGTTCGATCTGCGCTACGTGGGCAGCCAGCCGTTCTCGCTTACGGGAGAGGTGGAGGTCGATGGTCTCAGCCAACCGGACTGCGTCCGACGAAGTGACGTGGATTACGTAGGACTTCGCCGACAACGCTTCGTCGTCAATGTCGTAGAAGTCGGGGAACTTCTCGACGAGCGGGACAGGGTCATTCGTGCTTACTCGTGCCGCAATTCCGAGTCGCGTGAGCAACGCGAGCAGGTCCTCTTTCAGTTCACGGCTGACCGTGGTAGCAGCCACATCCAGAGTGTTCTTGTCGACGGTGCCATCGCCACTGAAATACCCCCCAAGGAATGCGGAAACGTGGTCGTCAGGAGCGTCGAAGATGCAGGGAGGGACGCGTTTGTCAGCCGCTCCTGCTCCGCAATCGAGGACGGTCTCGAAGAAAACGCGAGTGAGGCGACCCGAGACAGTCACCTTCACGTCGTTTTCGCGATACGCCTCAACGCCCAGTGTAGACGCGAACGTCTCGACGAAGAAGTCGCGGGCCTCTGCCTCGACACCGGAGATGGTCGTCTGGTGAATCGTTCCCTTTGGGGTCTCTTGCTCTCTCGTGAACCCCTCTGCAGCGTAGTAGCCGAGGAGTGTAGCAAAGTCCTCATCTAGGGACACGAAGCGGTCGACCTCGACAGTGTCACGCTTCATCCCGAGCGTCACGTCGTTCGGAATACGGGCGGCGACAGCTGCCGGCGATCCGAGGAGGTCGACGAGGAGCGAAACCGGCAGGCTCTCCCGGTAGAGGTAGTTGCTCAACGCTTTCTTCGTTAACCCGAGGAATTCAGCGGTACTCTTCAGCGGGTAGAACTGGCCGTCCCAGTCGTCAGCAAGCACCTCCGAGAAGAGGTCGTACAGCACGTCCTTGTCAAGTCCCTTCACCATGAGTGACTCATTTGGGACCTCGTCGCTCTCGGCAAATTCTTGGAGTAAGTCGAATCGCGCGGGAGATCCAGGTACGTCTACGTGTGTCGGAGTGACGAGTGAGTTAGCGTCCGTGACGTCGCTGGCTCGCTTCGAGTGGAGATTGCCCTCGTCGAAGACGTGTACCTCGTGGTCTGGCGTCACCGTCAGTTCCCGCCCGCTCCGCGTCCTGATGCGGACCATGTGGTCCGGCGCCGGATGCTTCGAGACGGTCTCCACCGGCTTCCGCACCACCTCGCCATCCTCAGTTACGGATGGGACGATCACGTCACCGTCGAGTTCCTGGACGAGTGTGCCGAAGTCGTCCTCGTCGGCCGTTTCGGGGTCGAGTCGGTCCTCGACGAGCGTCTCGATGGTATCGTGGCGCCATTCTTCTGCCTCGTCCTCGTACCAGACCTTCGTCTCCGGGTGGAAGCAGTTCCGCCGCTTCGACGCGTGGAAGTACGGGTGTGCGTAGCCGACGGCCGCGGAGGTGAAGCCGACGACGCGGCCGACGACGGCGGCGGAGGTGTGAGGCGCCATCCCGAAGACGAGTTCGCCGACGAGGTCGTCGCGCTCCTCGAACTCGTAGAAGGCGTCGAGGCCGTAATACTGGGTGAGGAGGTCGTCGACGAAGTCCGCGGTCTTCAGCATGTGTTCGGCGGCGCCGTCCGAGAGCACGACGTCCTGGACGCGGAGTTCGACGAGCTGGTCGTCGTGTTCGAGCGGGTCGCCGTGGATGTCCTCGTCGTAGCCCAGGTCCCGGAAGTGCTCGACGGTGACGTCGAGTTCGCTCGGGCGGACCGACGTCACCGGGAGGTCGGTCATGTCGTAGCGGACGGTGCCGTCCTTGAACGCGGAGACGTCGTGTTTCGCGCGGAGGACGCCCTTCTCCATCGGTTCGGGGACCTTCTCGGAGGACATCAGCCCCTGGACGCCTTTCAGCACGTCGAAGGCGTTCTCGCGCTCGCCGACGTTCTTGAGCGCGCTGCGGTACTCGTCCTGGACGTCGACGGTCTGCGTCTCGACGTTGTCGACGTCGCGCTCGCAGCTGGGGCATTCGACGCGGCCGGACTCGTCGGGTTCGGCGACGGCGCCGCAGTCCCAGCACTCGTAGTGGGGGTCCGTCCACGTGCCGCAGTCCGAACAGCGCGCCTCGTACGTGTGTTCGTCGCAGTCCGGGCAGACGCGCTCACCGAGTTGCACGTCGACCTCGCCGGGCGTGTCGCTCATGTCGGGGGCGTGGCGGGCGGCCTCGCCGACGTCGCGCTGGGGGCCGCCGGCCTCGCCGATGGGGAACAGCGTGTGGACCGCCGGCGAGAGGTCGCGGGACTCGGACTTCTCGGGCCGGCCCATCCGGTTGCCGATGCGGGTCGGGGCGCGTTCGCGGACCTCGAAGGGAGCGACCTCGTTGACCGCCTTCATCGCGTTCGGCCACTCGCAGGCCTCGCTGGGCAGGTCGTCCCACTCGCGGTCCAGCGACTCGGTGATTCCCAGCGTGCGGGCGAGTGGCACCCAGTCGCTGATGCGGACCGCCTCCTCACCCTGGTGGTGTTCGACGATGAGCGCTTCGAGCGTCTCGCGGACTGCCGCCGAGTTCTGCAAGACGAGGTCGTCGTCCTCGATGCGGCCGTCCGCGACGGCTTCGGCCAGGGTCTCGAACTGCTCGACGGTGATGTCGTGCCAGAGGTAGTTGTACGCGGGGTGCAGCGGCGCGTCGTACTCCGTCGCCCACTCTATGGCCTGGTCGGCGTCCGGGGCTTCGAGGTCGACGTACGGGGAGTCCCGGAGCGCCTGGACGTCGGCGCCGGCGGCCTCGAACTCCTGTATCCACCACTCGGGCGCGTAGGAGGCGGGCGCGAGTTCGTGGTTGTTCTCCACGAACTCGCCGTAGTTCACGAGGTACTCGCCGACGTCGAGGATCTCCACGACGCCGTTGCGCACCTCGAGGGCCTCTTCGATGCCGTCGATGCGGCGCACGTCGCCGTTCGCGAGTTTCACGGTCGGTCCCTCGATGGAGTCGACGGGGACGACCCCCGCCGCCTTCCCCGGGAGCTCCGTCTTGATCTGGGTGCCCGTCGCGAGGAAGTCGTCGAGGAGATGCATCGTCGCCGGGTGGACGCCCGCCGTCGCGTTGCCGTGGTTGCGGGCGCGGCCGTAGCGCAGGCGGAACCCGCCCTCCTTCGAGGGGTGGCCGAAGACGGGGCGCCCGGCGATGAGGTCCCGGAGGAACTTCCCGGACCCGTCGACGCGGGGTGGGCCCTCGGGGTCCTCGCTGGCGCCCTCGGGGTCGTCGCCCGCGACGTCGCCGCTCGCCTCCTCCGTGGCCGCCGCCTGGTCGGCCTCGCTGTCCTCCCCGATGGTGCCGTCGATGAGGTCCTGGAGCCACGGCCACTCGACCTCGTCGAGGTTCCGGGTGTAGCGCTGGATCTTCGGGGCTTTCAGCGCGATGCCCTCCGCTAGCACGAGGCACATTCCGCCGCGAGCGGCGTTCGTCTCGATGCGCTCGAGGTCGCGGAAGCCGTCTACCTCCTCGTTTCCCGTCGCTTCGCCGTCGAGCATCACCGGGCAGTTCCGGGCGATGAACTTCGTCTCCTTGGCCATCGGGGAGTACTGGAGACCGGTCTCGGAGTCGTACAGCGAGACCTCCTCGGCGTAGCGTTCGACCTCGTCGTCCCGCGGTTTGAACTCGTCGATGTCGAGGAGGGAGCGGGCGTAGTCGGCGACGAGCACGGAGAGCGCCTGGGCGGTCCCGCCGGCGGAGCGGATCGGGCCGGCGTAGTAGACCGCGACGTACTCGGTGCCGTCGTCGTTCTGGTTCACCTCGACGCGGTCGATGCCCTCGATCGGTGCGGCGACGACCCCCTCGGTGAGGAGGGCGACGGCCGTCCGGACCGCTCCCTCGACCTTCCCGGCGTCCGTCTCGTAGTCGCCCACGCTTCCCTCGACGAAGTCCTCGACGAGTTCGAGTGCGGCCTCCTCGCGGCTCATCTGTCCCTCGAGTTCGCGGACGCGTTCGGCGACGCCGTCGATGCCGAGGATGTTCTCGACGCGGTCGGCCATGTCCTTGGCGACCGGAATCTCCACCTCAGGCTTGGGGTCCTCGCCGCGCTCCTTCGCGCGTTCGGCGACGTCGAAGGCTTCGTCCAGGCGGGATTCCAGCGACTCGAAGTAGGCCTCGTCTACCGGCCGCATCTACAGCCAGAGGTCGAGGTCGGTGGCCTCGTCGTATTCGCGCACCAGTTCCGTGTCGAACTCGCGGACGTACACCTCCCCGGCGAAGACGGTGGCGCGGTCGAGGTGACCGGCCAGCGCCTGTCCCGAGCGCCTCGATAATGTTGCGTGTGTGTGCGCGAAGGGGGCGTCGTCCAGTTCCGAGATGTTGCCGACGCAGGCGGCGACTTCCAGGGGCTCCTCGTAGCGCGCGGCCTTGTACTCGAAGTCGTCCTGGTCGTAGTACCAGAGTTCGGCGTCCTGGACCGCCCCCATGCCGGAGAACCAGGCGGCGTCGATGCCCTCCTCGACGGCCAGCGACTCGAGTTCTTCCCGCCAGTCGGCGCCGTGGTCGAGTCGAGCGACGAACTCGCGGCCGCCGCTGACTTCGCGGACGTTCATGGAACCGTCAACAACCCGAGTGAGCAAAAGTCCTGCCGTCTCAGCGCCGCGCCGACAGCGGTGTGGCGCGAGACGCCGTCGTGTCTCTGTCGACAGCGCTCTAGCGCCACGCCGACAGCGGTGTCGCCGCGTCAGCCGTCATGGATACCCAGGCCTCGTCCTGTGAGATGTCCGCGATGACGAGTCGGGAGTTCGGCCCGTCGTCGTCTAGCGAGGCCATCACGTCGGTCCCGGAGGCGTCAGACGTCGGCTGAGCGGCGTCGGTCGTCATGACATATGGTACAACGCCACACCCATTACTTAAACGCATCGCCTTGACAGGAGTTCGTGCTATGCGTTAACATATTTTGCCGGGAAGCGAATTGATACAGTACCGTGAGAACGTAATATACACCATTGTTATCCGAAGAAGCGGTAAGTTTATCACTATAGATTAGTAACCTGTGGGTGGATGACAGATACTGACAACCTTTCGCGGCGCCGGTTCCTCCAAGGAACGGGAGCCGCTGCGACCGCAGCCGCCCTGGCTGGCTGCACCGGTGGCGACGGCGACGGTGAGGACACGACCGAATCGACGACGGCCAACAACACGGACGACACTGACGACGGAACGACGACCACGCAGTCGTACGACGCGAGCAAGACCGTCCGCTCGACCAACTCGACGATGGACACCCTTGACCCGGTCAAGGCAACCGACACGGCGTCGGGGACGGTCATCCAGAACCTCTTCGACGCGCTGACCAACTACCCGAACGGTCAAACCAACGTCGAGAACCTCCTGGCCGAGTCGCTCGACATGAGCAACGACCAGACGACCCTGACGTTCTCGCTGAAACAGGGCGTCACGTACAGCAACGGCGACGAGGTCACCGCACAGGACGCGGTGTACTCTTTCGAGCGACTCGCCGCCTCCGACAACTCCCGGCGTGCGAGTTTCCTCCTCGACGACCTCGGTGTCGTCCACGAGACGGAGACCGAGACGCAGGACGGCGAGGAGACGGAAGTGTACGTCCCCGGCAGCATCGACGTCAACGCCACGGACGACTACACGCTCGAGATCAACATCAAGCAGCCGTTCTACGCGGCCACCGCGATGCTCGCGTACTCCTCGTTCTCGCTGGTCCCGGAAGGGATCGTCGGCGACATCGAGGGCTACGACGGCCAGATGGACTACCAGGAGTTCGCGACCGCGAACCCCGTCGGTGCGGGTCCGTACACGCTCGACACCTGGGAACAGAGCACGGAGGTCCGCATCGCCTCCCGTGACGACTACCACGGCGAGACGCCCAAGAACGCGGGCAAGCACTACGCCATCTTCCAGGAGACGAACCCGGCGTACACGTACGCGACGGTCAACGTCAACGCCGACGGGCCGGTCGTGCCGACGAACAAGTACGACCCGAGCCTGAAGAACATCGAGGGCACGGACGACCGTGGCCGCCCGTACGGTACCTACGGTCCGATGTCCGAGAACGACCTCACGGCGGACTACTACGAGGTCGCGTCCCTCGCAACCCGCTACGTCGCCTTCAACTGCAAGCAGGTCCCCAAGCCTGTCCGCGAGGCGATCGGCTACGCGCTGAACCAGCAGATCATCAACGAGCAGATCATCACGGCGCCAACCAAGGAGGCGTACTTCTTCACGCCGCCGTCCATCTACCCGGGCGGACCGGCGAAGTACCAGGAGCGCCAGACGAACTACAAGTACGGCTACCAGCAGTCCGACATGGAGTCGGCCACGCAGGTGCTCGAGGACGCCGGCTACACGCAGAGTAGCCCGTACACGCTCTCGTTCGACATGTCCAACGGCTACGCGACCCAGGCGGGTGGCGAGGCCATGTACTCGCTGCTCCGCGACCAGTTCTCCGACGCTGGTCTCGAGATCGAGCTGAACACCGCCGACTGGAGTACGTTCCTCAACCGCGCACGGAGCGGCAACGTCGGCATGTTCTACCTCGGTTGGCTCGCCGACTACCCGGGTCTGGACAACTTCCTGAAGCTCCTGAACCCGCCGGCCACGATCACGGACAAGTCCGACAACGTCGGCTACGTGAACTGGACCGCGGACAACGGCGACTTCGCCGGTCAGGCCGAGGAAGGCTGGCAGATGATCACGGACAACTACGGCATCTCCGAGGAGGAGGCCCAGGCACGCGCAGAGGGTGGCTGGATGATCGAGGAGGCGTCGATGAAGGACGCCGTCATGCTGCCGATCCTCCACACCATCGACCAGTACTTCTCGTACCAGTGGACGGATTCCCCACGCGCAGGTGCGATGGGTGGCTCCCGGTCGAAGGACCACACGACCAAGATCGGCGACCGCGGCGACCACGAGTAGCGACACCAGCAGTCCGGTGAACCGCCCTGTATTTTTCGTAATACAGAACACGACCGTTTGCGTACCGCGAGTAGACCCTCTAGTCCCCGCGAAACGCAAGAATACGCGACACCGCAAGAGATAAACCGAAAGATTAGACAGATGCAAGCGAGTAACACTATTCGAGGCAGACACCCATGAGCCGGTGGAGCTACTTCGCGAAACGACTCGTACTGTCGATCCCAGTGATACTGTTCGGGACGACGATCACGTTCTTCGTCATCTACGCGGGGCCGATTGACCCCGCGTACGCCATCCTGGGACAGCAAGCAACGGCGGCGCGAGTCGAGGAGATCCACCGACAGCTCGGGATGAACCAGCCGATGTGGGAGCAGTACTTCGACTTCGTCGTGAACATGTTCACGTTCAACCTCGGTAACTCGTGGGTCATCCGGCCCGACTACACGGCCTACGAGGTCATCATGTCCTACGCGCCCCGGACGGTTCTGATGGGCGCGTGGGCGGTCCTGCTGCCGCTGTTCATCGGTATCCCGCTCGGGTTCTACGCCGGGCTGAACCCCAACACGCTGGGCGACTACACGGCATCGTTCAGCGGCATCATCTGGCGCGCGATGCCGAACTTCTGGCTCGCGGTCATCATGCTGATGGTGCTCTCCCAGTCCCAGGATTTCCTCTTCGGCTTCGACTGGGAGAACTTCATCGTGAGCACGGACGTCGCGGGCGCGCCGGAGATGAACAACCTCTGGAACTTCGACAACTTCCTGCGCGCCTCGAAGATGGTGATACCGGCCGCACTCGTCCTCGGCTCCGCGTCGATGGGCAACGAGATGCGTATCGGCCGGACCGCGTTCCTGGAGTCGAAGAACTCCAACTACGTCGAGATGGCGCGCGCGAAGGGGCTCCCGGGCCGCACCATCGTCTGGAAGCACATCTTCCGTAACGCGCTCATCCCGCTGATTCCGGTCATCACCGCTGAGGCCGGCCTGCTCGTCGGCGGCGCCGTGCTCGTCGAGACGGTCTTCGGCATCAACGGCATCGGCTGGCTGTTCTTCACCGCGATGACGTCGGGAGACCTGCCCCTGGCAGGTGCGTTGATGTTCTTCTTCATCCTCCTGATTGTCGGCATCAACATCCTCCAGGACTTCCTCTACACCGTGGTCGACCCACGAGTCGGCTTCGAGGGTAACTGACAATGGCTATCGAAGATCCGAAAAGCGACAGTATCGTCCACCGGATTCGGAAGAACCCGGGTCCAGCAGCCCGATGGGGGGCCGTCGCAGCGGTCCTCCTCGCGGTCGAGTTCGGCGCCCTCTGGGGCGGCATCATGTCCCTCCCGTGGGACGTCCCGTTCGACGTGCTGGGGGACGTCCTCCCGTCGGCCATCGCCGGCGGTATCGCCGGCGTTGCGTCCGTGTTCGCGGACGTCGGCAACTGGCTCGCGGACCTCCCGACGCTGCTGGACCGCGAGCTCATCCCCAACCAGGGGTACGAGCTTCCGGAACAGGGCTGGCAGGGCACGTTCATGGGTCTCGAACCGGCCCACGCCTGGCTGATCCGCGTCGGCGTCGTCTACGCGTACGCGCTGTTCTTCGCGTACTGGCTCTGGCGCGGCTACTTCGTCTTCCGGCGCCACTACCGGTACGCCGACTGGACGCCCGCAGACGACATGATCGACCGGTTCCGCAGCCACAACTGGGGGAAGTTCGGCCTCGTGCTCGTCCTCCTCCTCCTCATCATGGCGATGTTTGCGCCGACGGTGAGTCCGACGAACGCGGACCAGAACCTCAAGAACCCCGCCCAGAACACAGTTACGTACTACGACGAGGACGTCGGCGAGGTGCGGGAGACTAGCGTCACCACGGCGAACCTGTTCTCCTCCTCGAAGGGCGTCACGCAGAACTTCGGCCTCTGGTCGTACGACAACTACGACAGGTTCCACCCGGCCGGGACGATGAGCCAGGCGTCGAACGGGAAGGACCTGTTCACGTTCATGGCGTACGGCGCTCGGGTCTCGATATTCATCGGCGTGTTCGCGGCCATCGTCGCCGGCGGTATCGCGCTGTCGCTGGCGTTACTGACCGCGTACTACCGCGGGCTCTTAGACCTCGTTGCGGTGCTCACAAGCGACGCGTTCTCGGCGATGCCACAGTTGCTCGTGCTCATCATGCTGGTTTCGGTGCTCGCCGACCACTGGATAAGTAGCATCTACAGCGGCGGCTTCCTCATCGCGTTCCTGTTCGGTATCTGGGGGTGGATGGGGCTGTGGCGCGCCGTGCGTGGGCCGGCGTTCCAGGTCGCCCAGAACGAGTGGGTGCTGGCGTCGAAGGGCTTCGGCGAGCGGCCGTGGAACATCGTCCGCAAGCACGTCGCCCCCTACGTCATCGGCTACCTGCTCATCTACCTCTCGATGTCCGTCGGCGGCTACATGATCGGCGCGGCAGGCCTCGCATACCTGGGGATCGGCGTCGAAGCGCCGACCCCGGAGATGGGGCGCGCGATTGCGCGCGGCCAGTCACTCATCACCACGCAGTCCTGGCACATCTCGGTCGTGCCGGGGCTGGCCATCACCGTCCTGGTGCTCGGGTTCAACGCGCTCGGTGACGGCATCCGTGACGCCATCGACCCGAAGACCAGCGGCGACGACGCGGCTGGCGAGGCCGCGGCCGCAGGAGGTGGTGGGTGATGAGTCGAGCCGAGTACGACGACGAGCAGCGCGGCGGTCAGGAGACGCTGCTTCGCGTCGACGACCTGCAGACGGCGTTCTTCACCGACAAGGAGACGATCCGCGCCGTCGACGGCGTGAGCTTCGAGATCAGCCGCGGCGAGTCCGTCGGCATCGTCGGCGAGTCTGGGTCCGGGAAGTCCGTGACCGCCCGCTCCATCATGGGGCTGGTCGACACCCCCGGCCGCATCATCGGCGGTTCGATCGAGTACAAGGGCGAGAACCTCGTCGGGAAGTCCGACGAGCAGTGGCGGCAGTACCGCGGCAGCGAGATTGCGATGGTGTTCCAGGACCCGCTGTCGTCGCTGAACCCCGTCTACACGGTCGGTAACCAGATCAAGGAGGCGCTGCGCCTCCACCAGGGGCTGCGCGGAAAGAAGGCCGACGAGGCGGCCATCGAACTCCTCGAAGACGTCGGTATTCCGGACGCACCCCGGCGCCTGAAGGAGTATCCCCACCAGTTCTCCGGGGGGATGCGCCAGCGCGCGGTCATCGCCGTCGCGCTCGCCTGCGACCCCGACCTGCTCATCTGCGACGAGCCGACGACGGCACTCGACGTCACCATCCAGGCCCAGATCCTGGAGCTGCTCCACGAACTGAAGGACGAACACGACATCGGCATCATGTTCATCACCCACGACATGGGCGTCATCGCGGAGATCAGCGACCGCGTGAACGTGATGTACGCGGGCGAGATGGTGGAGTCTGCACCCGTCGAGGAGCTGTTCGAGAACCCGAAACACCCCTACACGCAGGGGCTGCTGGAGAGCATTCCCAGCAGGAACGAGCGCGGGACGGACCTGCGGACCATCGAGGGCGACGTGCCGACGCCGAACGAGCGGGCGACGTACTGCCGGTTCGCGCCGCGGTGTCCGAAGGCGTTCGACGACTGCGAGCAGGTCCATCCCGTCCAGGTCGAGGTCGAAGAGGGAGTCGACGACCACCGGGCCGCGTGTCTGCTCTACCCGGATGACGTCTCCCAGAACGAGGCCGTGGAGATCCACCGGTCTCGCGAGGACAAGACGAGTTCGGAGGTGTCTGAATGACGTCACTCTACCAGGAGAAACGAGAGCGAGGCGGGAGCACGGTGACCGGCGAGACGCTCGTCGAGGTGAACGACCTGCGGACCTACTACGGGTCGGAGGGCGGGCTGTTCGGCGGCAACCCCGTGAAGGCCGTCGACGGCGTCGACTTCGACATCCAGCACGGCGAGACGCTCGGTCTCGTCGGCGAGTCCGGCTGTGGGAAGTCCACGCTCGGGCGCACGCTGATGCAACTCGAGACCGCGACGAGCGGCGAGGTGCGCTACGACGGCACCGACATCACGTCGCTGTCCGGGAAGAAGCTCAAGGAGTGGCGCCGGAACGTCCAGATGGTGTTCCAGGACCCGGACGGCAGCCTCAACGACCGGATGACGGTCGGCGAGATCATCAAGGAGCCGCTGAACGTCCACGACTGGAAGACTCCCGAGGACCGCCGCGACCGCGTCCGTGAACTGCTGGAGACCGTCGGCCTGAGCGAGGAGCACTACTACCGCTACCCGTTCCAGTTCTCCGGCGGGCAGCGCCAGCGCGTCGGCATCGCCCGCGCGCTCGCGCTCGAGCCGGAGTTCCTCGTGCTCGACGAGCCGGTGAGCGCGCTGGACGTCTCCGTGCAAGCGAAGATCCTGAACCTCCTCGACGACCTGCAGGAGGAGTTCGGGCTGACCTATCTCATCATCGCCCACGACCTCTCGGTCGTCGAGCACATCTGCGACCGCGTCGCCGTGATGTACCTCGGGAAGGTGATGGAGATCGGGCCGGTCGACGACATCTTCGACGACCCGGCGAACCCGTACACGAACTCGCTGCTGTCGGCGATTCCGGAGCCGGACCCGACCATCGAGAAGAAGCGGATGACGCTCCGCGGCACGCCGCCGAGCCCGCGGGACCCGCCGAGCGGCTGCGTGTTCAGCACACGGTGTCCGCTGAAAATCCGCCCGCCCGAGTACGAGGACCTCGACGACGAGGTCTGGGAGGGCGTCGAGATATTCCGGGAGGTACTACGCGAACGCGGCGACCTCTCGAAGGGGGTCAGGGAACGCCTCAAGGACCTGCTCGGGATGGAGACCCGCGGGATGGACACCGAGGAAGTCCTCGAGGAGGCGTTCGAGAACAAGACGGTCCCGAACGAGGTCCAGCAGCACATCGACAGCGCCATCGAGCACGTGCGCCGGGACGACCTCCAGTCCGCCCAGGAGGAGCTCCGCGAGGAGTTCGGCAGCATCTGCGAGCAGGAGATGCCCGAGCAGTACGTGGTCGGTGACAACGGCCGGACGAGTCAGTGCCACCGACACGCGGAGGAGTACCAGGACACCCAGGCGTACATCTCCGACCACGGCTACGAGCGCTGAGATGGTCGACCGCGAGTCGGACGGCGCGGCGCGCGGGTCGACCGGCACGTTCGCACAGCCCGGTGAGTCCGGCGTCGACGACGCCGACCCCGACCGGGTCGCACAATTTTTCGACGCGGTGGCGTACGCGGCCGCGACGACGGTGGTGTTCGGCGTGTTCTCCGGAGTCGTGACGCTCGCAGTCGGCGGGCGGTTCGCGCCCGGCGTGAAGTTCGGCCTGTTCGTCTTCGGCTGGGTCGCGTTCGGCTACGGGACGCTGCTGCTGTGGCCCGAGGCGGCCTGGAAGGACGACGACGACGAGGGGCGCTCGGTCAGCCTCTTCGACCGCGCGGGGGGACCGCCAGACACGGGCTTCCAGCGCTTCGTCCAGCGGCTACCGCCGGCGCGATTCCGGCAGATACCCCACCGTCAGCGGCTCTCGACCGGTTCACGGGTGCTGTTCGCGGCGGTCGGTATGATGGTGACGTCCATCGTCCTCGAGCAGTTCTTCGGCATCGGCCCCTGAACCGCTCCAGTACGTCCGCGACGTACGTCGGCGGTGTCGACCGGCCGACGTCCCTCCGTCGGTGACGGGGCCAGGAGCGGCGAACGCAGTGGCACGGAAGGTTCTTGAAGGCGAGTGGACAACACGCGGCCATGGAAGACCAGCCCACCGAGGAGGAGCCGGCGACGCCCGAGAGCGACGACGCCGAGTTGCGACAGCGAGTCGAGCGGTACTCCGGTGGAACCGAGTCCCTGAAGCGAGCGTGGCAGCAGACCCTCGACGACATGGACGCCATCGCTGAGGAACACCGCGAGGCCGGCCACGACGTCACGGCCATCCCGGCCGTCGAAACCGGCCCCATCGGCCGGGACACGAACGACCCCGACGGCGAGTTCGGGATGGAGTTCGTCGTCGCGGACAACCACGCCGAGGAGTTCGAGGCGGCGTTCGCGGCCGGCGACTACCCCGAGTACGACGTCTACCGGGGCGAGGCGGGCGAGGACGCGTTCGTCGTCGTCGAACTCGTCGACCCGGACGCCGAACGGGCGATTCTGCTGGCCGGCGGCTACCCCATCCGTGACGAGACGATGTGCGCGTTCGCCGCCCGCGAGGAGGACGAGATGTACACGTTCGTCCGCACGCTCGACGGGACGCGGTACGGCGCGTTCCGTCACGAGGGCTACGAGAAGTTCTTCCCGCGTGCGGGGGACCTGCCGGAGGACCCCGAGCAGCTCGGCAACTTCTGAACGGGCGTGTGGACCGGTAACGCGCTGTCGTAGCCTACAAATGCGTGGGGAGAGAATGTCGGCTACATGAACGTCGCAGACGCGATGACCCCCCGGGCCGACGTAGTGACGGTCGAGTTGCCGGGGACGCGGGACGACATTCTCGAGTATCTCCAGGAGCGGGCCTTCTCCTCCGTACCCGTCGTGAAGCCCTCCGAGGACGGCGAGCAGTACCGCGGACTCATCTCCCGGGACGACCTCATCGAACGCCCCGAGGAGGACCAGCTGGCGATGCTGATGCGGGACGCGCCGACCACGACGACGGATGCCACCATCCAGGAGGTGGCGGCGCTGATGCTCCGCGAGGACGCCCGCCGCGTCCCCGTCGTCGAGGACGGCCGCCTGGAGGGTATCGTCACGGTGACCGACGTGGTTCGCGCCATCGCCGACGGCGAGGAGGACGGCGACACTGAGGTCGGCGGACTCGCGCGCCGGGACGTGAACACGACGTACGCGGGCACGCCGCTGACGGTCACGGAGCGCGAGATATCGTTCGCGAACGTTCCGTACTCGGTCGTGCTCGGCGAGGACGGCGAAATGGCCGGCATCGTCACCGAGGTCGACGTCATAGAGGTGGCCCGGGTCGTCGAGGGCGAGGCCAACACCGGCGACTCCATCGCGGACGACGACGACGACTGGAAGTGGGAGTCCATCAAGGCGACCGGGAGCCGCTACCTCCCGACGCGGAACGTCGAGATTCCCGCCGAACCCGTCGAGGAGTTCATGACTCGCGACGTGCTGACGGTGTCGAAGCGCCGCACCGCTCGCGAGGTGGCCCAGCAGATGCTGACCAACGACGTCGAACAGGTGCCGCTGATGTCCGGCGACGAACTCGTCGGCATCGTCCGGGACGTCGACCTGCTCGCGGGGGTGGCCGATGAGTGAGCTAGACGAGCTCGCGCGCCGCCGCGGGTTCTTCTTCCAGGCGAACGAGGCGTACGGTGGCGTCTCCGGGTTCTACACCTACGGCCCGGAGGGCGCGGCGCTGAAGCGCAACGTCGAGGAGACGTGGCGCGACCGCTTCGTCACCCGCGAGGGTAACATGGAGATCGACTCCCCGACGGTGACCCCGGAAGCGGTCTTCGAGGCGTCGGGCCACCTCGACGGCTTCGACGACATGCTCGTGGAGTGCCCGGAGTGTGGTGAGAGCCACCGCGCCGACCACGTCGTCGAGGACAACACCGACGTGGAGGACGCCGAGTCCGTGCCGACCGAGGAGGTCGAGGCGCTCATCGCCGAGCACGACCTCGTCTGCCCTGACTGCGGCGCGTCCCTGGTCGGCCAGCCCGTCGAGGGGTTCAACTTGATGTTCGCGACGAGCATCGGCCCCGGCTCCGGCCAGCCCGGCTACCTCCGGCCGGAGACGGCCCAGGGGATGTTCACGGAGTTCCCGCGCCTGAAGGAGTACGCCCGCAACCAGCTGCCGTTCGGCGCCGCGCAGATCGGCGCGGGCTACCGCAACGAGATCAGCCCGCGGAACGCGCTGCTGCGCGCCCGTGAGTTCACGATGGCGGAACTAGAGTTCTTCGTCGACCCGGAGGGCGAGGGGCCGGACCTCTCGCGGGTCGCGGACGTCGAACTGCCGCTGTACCCCGTCGAGGCCCAGCAGGCCGACGGCGAGGAGTACCTGCGGCTCACGCCCCAGGAGGCCCTCGAGGAGGGCGTCGTACAGGGCGAGTGGGTGGCGTACTTCCTCGCGCGGTCGAAGCAGTGGTTCGAGCGGGTCGGCGTGGACATGGAGCGGTTCCGGTTCCGCCAGCACCTCCCCGGCGAACTCGCCCACTACGCCTCTGATTGCTGGGACGCGGAGGGCGAGGTCGGCGGCGACTGGGTGGAACTGGAAGGCATCGCCTCCCGGACCGACTACGACCTCTCGAAGCACTCGGAGCACGCCGACGACAACTTCACCGTCTTCCAGCAGTACGACGAGCCGAAGACCGTCGAGCGCGCGACCGTCGACCCGGACATGTCCGCGCTGGGCCCGAAGTTCGGCGGCGACGCCGGGGCCGTCGCGGACGCCCTCAAGGCGCTCGCCGAGCGCGACCGCTCGGCGTTCGAGGACGACGAGGTCACCGTCGAGGTCGACGGCGAGGCGTACACGGTTCCGACCGAGCAGACCGGCTTCGCGGTCGAGGAGCAGACCGAGTCCGGCCGCCACATCGTCCCGCACGTGGTCGAACCCGCGTTCGGCGTCGGGCGCGCGGTGTACACGGTGCTCGCGCACAACTACGACGAGGACGAGGTCGAGGGCGAGGAGCGCAGCGTGCTCCGCCTGCCCGCGGAGGTCGCGCCGACGACCGTCGGCGTGTTCCCGCTGATGGACAAGGACGGCCTGGGCGAGACAGCCCGCGACCTGGCGGCGGACCTCCGTGAGGCCGGCGTCGACGTGACCTACGACGACTCCGGGAACATCGGTCGCCGGTACCGCCGGCAGGACGAGGTCGGCACGCCGTACTGCGTCACCGTCGACTACGACAGCCTCGAGGACGGCACGGTGACGCTCCGCGACCGCGACTCGACGGCCCAGACGCGCGTCGAACTGACCGAGCTCACCGAGCTACTGCCGGCGCTGCGCGACGGCGACGTCACCTTCGACGAGCTGTGAGCGAAGTCGGCCGGCGGCTGGTGCACGCCAGCGGTGCGGTGCTCCCGGGCGCGTTCCTCGCGGGCCTGCTCTCCTGGGAGGCCGTGCGCTGGCTGCTGGTCGTCGGCGCCGTCTGCACCGTGGTGCTGGAGGCGCTCCGGCTCTCGGGCTACGTCTCCTGGTGGATATTCGACGCGCTCACCCGCGACTACGAGCAGGACAACCCCGCGGGCTACGCCCTGTACGAACTGTCGTGGACGGCGACCGCGTGGCTGTTCGCGCCCTCCCTCGCCGTGCCCGCGATGCTGATGCTCGCGCTCGCCGACCCCGCCAGTGGCCTGCTCTCCCGCGGGGAACTCGGCGTCAAGCAGGGGTGGGTGCTGCTCGCGACGTTCGGCATCTGTCTGGCCATCGCCAGCCTGCTCGACGTCCCGCTCGTGGCGGGGGTGGCGGGCGCGCTCGTCGCGACGTTCGCGGACGGCGCGACGCCCGTCGTCCGTGGCTACGTCATCGACGACAACGCCACCATTCCCCTCGGCGCGGGCGCGGCGATGTGGGTGGTGCTGGCGGTCCTCTGACTCCACTTTCACCCCGCTACGCGAAGCCTTAACCCCGAGAGCGCCGTACCCCGTTCCGAATGCCGGAGCCCGCGTACGTCGACCACCCGATGCTGGAGCCGGACGTCATCGAAGCCCGCCAGTACCAGCTCCAGCTCGCGGCGGCAGCGCGGCAGGACCACACACTCGTCTGCCTCCCGACAGGCCTCGGGAAGACGACGGTGAGCCTGCTGGTGACCGCCTACCGCCTCGCCGACGACATCGGCGCGAAGTCGCTGTTGCTCGCGCCCACGAAGCCGCTAGTCGAACAGCACGCCACGTTCTACCGCGAGGCGCTGACGATTCCCGACGACGAGATCGTCGTGTTCACCGGGGAAACGCGGCCGGACGACCGCGAGGAACAGTGGTCGAGCGCCCGCGTCGTCGTCGCCACCCCCCAGGTCGTCGAGAACGACCTCGTGGGCGGGCGAATCAGCCTGCGGGACGTGGTCCACTGCACGTTCGACGAGTGCCACCGCGCGACCGGCGACTACGCGTACACGTACATCGCCGAGCGCTACCACGCCGACGCCGCGGACCCGCTCGTCACCGGGATGAGCGCCTCACCGGGCGGCAACGAGGAGGACATCCGCACGGTCTGCGAGAACCTCGGCGTGGCGAACGTCGAAGTGATGACCGAGGACGACGCCGACGTCGGCGAGCACACCTACGACACGGACGTCCAGTGGGAGCGCATCGAACTCCCAGAGCAGGTCATCGAGGTTCGGGACGCCATCAACGAGGTCATCGAGGACCGCCTGGAGAAACTCCGGGACCTGGGCGTCACGCGGGCGTCGAGCCCGGACGTCTCCCAGAAGGACCTGAACAAGATCCGCGCGCGACTCCAGGAGCTCATCGACAACGACGACAGCGAGGGCTACCAGGGGATGAGCGTCCACGCCGAGGTGATGAAGCTCCGTCGGGCGGTCGAGCTCGTGGAGACCCAGAGCGTCGAATCGGTACGGCGATACTTCGAGCGCCAGCGCAACGCCGCCCGCTCGTCGGGCGCGTCGAAGGCGAGCCAGCGCCTCGTGAGCGAACCCAAGGTCAAGGAGGCGATGCGGAAGGCCGACGAGTTCGACGGCCTCCACCCGAAGTTCCGGCGCGCCAGGATGTTGCTCGCGGAGACGCTGGGCATCGAGGAGGGCGAGCGCGTCATCGTCTTCACCGAGTCCCGGGACACCGCCGAAGCTCTGACGGAGTTCCTCGGCCAGCACTTCGACACCCGGCGGTTCGTCGGCCAGGGCGACGCCGACGGCAGCGACGGGATGACCCAGAAGGAACAGCGCGAGACCCTCGACGAGTTCCGGAGCGGGGAGTTCGAGGTGCTCGTCTCGACCTCGGTCGCCGAGGAGGGCCTGGACGTGCCGGAGGTCGACCTCGTGCTGTTCTTCGAACCCGTGCCGACCGCGATTCGCTCCGTCCAGCGGAAGGGCCGCACCGGCCGCCAGACGGAGGGGAAGGTCATCGTGCTGATGGCCGAGGACACCCGCGACGAGGCGTACTTCTGGATCTCGCGGCGTCGCGAACAGGAGATGGAGGACGAACTCCGCTCGCTGAAGGGCGTCGCGGACGAACTGGCCGGCGACCTGGGTGAGGACCAGCGGGCTCTGGACGAGTACGGCGACGAGGACGCCGGTAGCGAGGCTGGCGACGCCGACACTGCGAGTGCGGAAGCGAACGCCACCGCGGACGGCGGCGAGAGCGAGGGCTCGACGACCGACCAGCAGGCGGGCCTCGCGGACTTCGACGCCCCGGACCCGGCGGACGTGGAGGGCGGCGACGAACCCGAAGACGGCGTGACGGCGCGAGCGTCGAGCGACGACGGGGAGACCGTGGAGGTGGTCGTCGACCAGCGAGAACTCGACAGTAACATCGCCCGCGACCTCTCGAAGCGCGAGAACGTGGAGACGCGCCTGGAGACACTCTCCGTGGGTGACTACGTCCTCTCGGACCGCGTGGCCGTCGAGCGGAAGACCCACGGCGACTTCATGGACACGCTGCTGGGCGGCGACCGGTCGCTGTTCGAGCAGGCCAAGGACCTCACGCGCCACTACACGCGGCCTGTCCTGCTGCTGGAGGGGGACGGTGACCTCTACGCCGAGCGCAACGTCCACCCGAACGCCATCCGGGCGGCGCTGTCCTCGCTGGCGGTGGACTGGGGCGTCAGCGTCGTCCACACGCGCGGTGAGGACGACACCGCGGAGATGATCCGGACCGTCGCTGAGCGCGAACAGCTCGACAACGACCGCGAGGTGAGCGCCCACGGCGAGAAGGCCGCGAAGACGCTCGGCGAGCAACAGGAGTACGTCGTCTCCGCCATCGCCGACATCGGCCCGGTGACGGCGCGCTCGCTGCTCGACGAGTTCGGCAGCGTGGAGGCCGTGATGACCGCGAGCGAGGACGACCTGCTGGACGCGGAGGGCGTCGGGCAGGTGACCGCCGAACGCATCCGCGAAGTCGTCGCGAGCGACTACCGCCCGGATTAGGGGATGACGGTGACAGGGACGCGTTCGGAACGCATCACGGTCTCGGCGGCGCTCCCGAGGATGACGCGCTCGATGGTACCGGAGCCGTGGTGGCCCATGACGACGTGGTCGTAGCCGTGGTCCGCGACGAGGTCGAGGATGTCCTCGCCGACCTGGTCGGCCGGCCGGAACTCGAGGTCGACGTCTGTCGACACCTCCGGGACGGCGTCGACGTTCTGCGCGTCGAGGACGTCCTGTGCGCGGTCCACGATCTCGTCCGTGGCGTCGGTCTCGGTGTCCGTGAAGTGGACGACGTGGATGTTCGCCTCGTAGCGGCGCGCCATCTCCGCAGCGAACTCCAGCGCGCGGAAGCTACAGTCCGACCCGTCGACGGGAACGAGGATCTCCATGGTCGAACGTGCGGGCGCGCCCGGCAAATCAGTTCTGCCCGGCTACCGGAGCGCGGCGAGCGCTTCGGCGGCCTCGCGGGCGGCCTCGAGGTACTCGCGGGCGGTGCGCGGGTCGTCGGCGGCCGCGGCCCGGCGCGCCAGCGCCGAGATGGAGGACTCCAGCGCGTCGGCCGCTTCGCCGGACGGCGCCGTCCCACGGGAGCGCTCGGGTCGTTCGGACTGCGGTTCCTGACCCCGCTCCGTGACGGCATCCCGCGAGCGCTGCTGGTTGCGGGTCTCGGGCGCGTGCTGGCCGCCCGACTTCGACGGCGGTGCCCGTCGGTCGGCAGTCCGCGCCGCGTCCGGCTGGTCCGACTGGGACGCCCGGGCCGCCTCGTCGGTGGATGGTGCGTCGACAGGGGTGTCGGCTGTCTGCTCGGCGGGGGCATCCCGCTGGGCACTGTCGGCCTGCTCCTGGGTCTGGGCCTGTTCGGCCTCGTGCTGGCAGTTCGGGCAGAACGATTCGCCGTCGTACCGGAAGACGGGCGTCCCGCAGCGGTCGCAGTGCTGGTTGGTCATCGTCGCGCCCTGCAGTAGCAGTTCGCTCATCCGGGCGGTCGCCTCCCGGTCCTCGCGCTCGTCCTCGTACTTCTGACGGAGTTCCTCCCGCACGGCCTCCTCGTCGAAGCCGTCGTCCGTGTCGCTCATAGGCAGGGAATAGGGCGCGGCGGCGAAAAGCCTGCGGGAAGACGAGTTCGTCGTCCGTCGAATCTTCGTTCGGCGTCTGTCGGTAGCGAAAGTGGGCGGTACGGGCACTCAGTTGGCGCTATCGAAGCGCTTAACGGCCTGCCCGGTGCCTGTTTACGTGATATGACGAAAGTCAGCATCGTGGGGGCCGCCGGCACCGTCGGCGCCGCCGCAGGCTACAATCTCGCGCTCCGCGACGTTGCCGACGAACTCGTGTTCGTGGACATCCCGGACAAGGAAGACGAGACCATCGGGCAGGCCGCGGACGCCAACCACGGCGTCGCCTACGACTCGAACACCGAGGTCTACCAGGGGTCCTACGAGGACACCGCGGGCTCCGACGTCGTCGTCATCACGGCGGGTATCCCGCGCCAGCCGGGCCAGACCCGCATCGACCTCGCGGGCGACAACGCCCCCATCATGGAGGACATCGGCTCCTCCATCGCCGAGCACAACGACGACTTCGTCACCGTCACGACGTCGAACCCCGTCGACCTGCTCAACCGCCACCTCTACGAGACGGGCGACCGCGACCGCAACAAGGTCGTCGGCTTCGGCGGCCGCCTCGACTCCGCGCGGTTCCGCTACGTGCTCGGCCAGCGCTTCGACGCGCCCGTCCAGAACGTCGAGGCGTCCATCCTCGGCGAGCACGGCGACGCCCAGGTTCCCGTCTTCTCGAAGGTTCGCGTGAACGGCGCGGACCCCGAGTTCAGCGACGACGAGAAGGTCGAGATTCTCGACGAACTGAAGACGTCCGCGATGAACGTCATCGAGAAGAAGGGCGCGACCCAGTGGGGCCCGGCGACGGGCGTCGCCCACATGGTCGAGGCCATCCTCCACGATACGGGCGAGGTGCTCCCCGGCTCCGTCGTCCTCGACGGCGAGTTCGGCCTCGACGACGTCGGCCTCGGCGTCCCCGTGAAGCTCGGCTCGAACGGCGTCGAGGAGGTCGTCGAGTGGGACCTCACGGAGTACGAGCGCGACCAGCTCGGCGAGGCCGCCGAGAAGCTCTCCGAGCAGTACGACAAGATCTCGTAGCGCGCTGGCCGACTGCAGGGAGACCACGGACTGAGCGAGCACGGAGTGAATTCGAGCCGCGGTTTTTTCTCCTCTGGGCGCGATTCGGGTGGTATGCGACAACTCGTCAGCTCCGGCAACGACTGGGAGGACCGCGTCGGCTACTCGCGAGCGGTCCGCGCGGGCGACCAGGTCCACGTCTCCGGGACGACCGCAGTCGAGGACGGCGAGGTGGTCGCGCCGGGCGACCCCTACGAGCAGACCAAGCACGCCATCGACATCGTCGCGGACGCCCTCCGCGAGGCGGACGCATCGCTGTCGGACGTCGTTCGCACGCGCCTGTTCCTCACGGACGTCGACGACTGGGAGGCCGTGGGCCGCGCTCACGAGGAAGCCTTCGGTGGCGTGCGCCCGGCTACCACGGTGGTCGAGGTGAGCCGTCTCCTCGACGACGACCTGGTGGTCGAAGTCGAGGCTACCGCTGTCTGCGAGTAGTCAGGGCAGCGGTGGGTGTCTCCGGGTGTTACGACGGCGAAACCTCGCGCTGGAGTTCGGCGGTCTCGTCCGCCTCGGCCTCCTCGTCGTCGGACTCCGCCCAGACCGGTACCTCCTCCCATGGATGGCACATGCTACCAAGGCGTACAACTCGCTGGGACATGAATGTTCGGGGCCGCTCTGGCCGCATTCCGGCGCGTCCATGGCCGCCGCAGTCAGGGAATCAGCTGCTCGCCGTCGTCGTCGTACACCGTGATGGCGTCGACGGGGCACGCCCGCGCCGCGAACTTCGCGTCCAGTTCCGCGTCCTCGGGCACTTCTCGGGAGAAGACGTCCTCCTCGGTCTCCTCGCCGTCTTTCAGGACGGCTTTCCCGGCGTCCATGTCCTTCTCGAAGCCCTCCTCCCACTCCGCGACGCACTGGAACATCCCGATACAGGTGTCCCGGTCGAACTCGATTCGCATAGTCGTCTCTGGCAGCCCTGGGGGTAAATCGTTGCCGGGGTCAGGGGAGACAGGTAGTGGTCGGACACCGACGCTCCTCATCGGCACAAAACTCATCATGTCCCCAACGAGTATCGCAGGCAGTGGAGTCGAGCGTGCACAGACGAACCCTCCTCGGAGACGACCCGGCGACAGTAGCAGAAATCGTCGGCCTCGTAGCGGTACTGTCGGCCGTCCAGTTCGGCATCTACGCGCTGTACCAGGACTCGGCACTGGCGTTCTTCGGCCTGGGCGCACCGTTCTTTCTCTTCGTTCTGGTCTTGCTCAGCGGGTGGGTGGAACTCCGGACAAATGCGCTGCTGCTGGCGGCCCTGCTCCCCGTACTCCCCGTCTACGTCCACTTCGTCCACTACTTCCAGGTCGGCCAGAGTAGTGGTGCTCCGTACCCGCAAGCCGCCGTCGAGGCAGTGCCGTTCGGTGTCGGTGTTGGGGTCCTAGTCGGCGTTGTCGGTGTCGTCGTCGCAAACCTCGCCCGGCAGTATCGGGACTATCTTGTCGACTGACGCTCGCCCACCCCGACAGTTTAAACCGCGGGACGCGCCTACCTCGGCCCAATGAACGTCGCGGACATCTCGGGGCTGCCCGAGGGGGTGGCAGCACACCTCGAGAGCGAGGGCATCGAGGAGCTCTACCCCCCGCAGGCGGCGGCCGTGGAGGCCGGCGCCACCGAGGGCCGGAGCCTCGTCGCGAGCGTGCCGACCGCGAGCGGGAAGACCCTCATCGCGGAACTGGCGATGCTGTCGGCCATCGAGCGCGGCGGCACGGCGCTGTACATCGTGCCGCTGCGGGCGCTGGCCGGCGAAAAGGCCACCGAGTTCGAGGCCTTCGAGCAGTTCGGCATCTCCGTGGGAGTCTCGACGGGGAACTACCAGAGCGACGGCGAGCGGCTCTCGGACAACGACATCGTCGTCGCCACCTCCGAGAAGGTCGACTCGCTCGTGCGCAACGGCGCGGGCTGGATCGACGACCTGGCCTGCGTGGTCGCCGACGAGGTCCACCTCGTGGACGACGAACACCGCGGCCCGACCCTGGAGGTGACACTCGCGAAACTCCGACAGCGCGTGACCGACCTCCAGGTCGTGGCGCTGTCGGCGACGGTCGGGAACGCCGGCGAGATAGCCGACTGGCTGGACGCCGAACTGGTCGACACCGACTGGCGGCCCATCGACCTCCGGACGGGCGTCCACTACGGGCAGGCGGTCCACTACGACGACGGTACCCAGGAGGAGCTCTCGGTGGGGTCGGGGAGCCAGACCGCGGCCGTCGTCGCGGACACGCTGAAAGACGACGGCTCGACGCTCGTCTTCGTGAACTCGCGGCGGAACGCCGAAGCAGCGGCCCGCCGGCTCTCGGACGTGACGAAGGGGTCGCTGGACGCAGACCAGCGCGAGCGCCTCCGCGAGGTGGCCGAGGAGATACGCGGCGTCAGCGACACGGAGACCAGCGACGACCTGGCCGACGCCGTGGCGAAGGGCGCGGCGTTCCACCACGCCGGCCTCGCCCGCGAGCACCGCGAACTCGTCGAGGACGCGTTCCGCGAGCGCCTCATCCGCGTGGTCGCAGCGACGCCGACGCTCGCGGCGGGCGTGAACACGCCCTCGCGGCGGGTCGTCGTGCGGGACTGGCAGCGCTACGACGGCACCGCGGGCGGGATGCAGCCCCTCTCGGTGCTCGAAGTGCACCAGATGTTCGGGCGCGCGGGCCGCCCGGGCCTCGACCCGTACGGTGAGGCCGTCCTCTTGGCGAACGGCCACGACGAACTGGAGGAGCTGTTCGACCGCTACATCTACGCGGACCCCGACCCCGTGCGCTCGAAGCTCGCGGCCGAGCCGGCGCTCCGGACGCACGTGCTGGCGGCCGTCGCCACGGGCTTCACCACCACCGAGGAGGCGCTCCACGAGTTCCTCGGAGAGACGCTGTACGCCGCCCAGACAGACGACCCCGGCCGACTGGAGAGCGTCGCGCGGGACGTGCTCGCCTACCTCGAGGCCAACGAGTTCGTCGAACGCGAGAACGGCGCGCTGCGCGCGACCACCACTGGCCACCTCGTGAGCCAGCTCTACGTCGACCCGATGAGCGCCGCGACGCTCGTCGACGGACTGCGCGATGCAGCGCGAGCGGCGGCGAGCGGGGCCGCGAACGAGGCGAGCGACGACGACGCGGGCAGTGCGGGCGGCAGTGACCCCTTCCAGACGGCCAGCGACCTCCAGACCGAGACCGAGCCGATTCCCGAGGACGCGGACGTCGACGTGGAGTTGACGCCGCTCGGTCTCTACCACCTCGTGAGCCGGACGCCGGACATGTACGAGCTCTACCTCCGGTCGGGCGACCGCGAGCAGTACACAGAGCTGGCCTACGAGGTCGAGGAGCAGCTACTCGGGCCGGCGCCCCGCGAGGAGGAGGCCCACTGGGAGGACTGGCTGTCGGCGCTGAAGACCGCGAAGCTCCTCGACGACTGGGCCTCCGAACTCGACGAGGACCGCATCGCGGAGCGCTACGGCGTCGGGCCTGGCGACATCCGCGGGAAGGTCGAGACGGCGGAGTGGCTGCTGAACGCGACCGAGCGGCTCGCCGCCGACATCGGCGTGGGCGCCACCGCGGTCCGGGAGGCCCGCAAGCGCGTGCAGTACGGCGTCCGCGAGGAACTGCTGGACCTCGCGGGCGTCCGGGACGTCGGCCGGAAGCGCGCGCGGCGGCTGTACGAGGCGGGCATCGAGACGCGAGCGGACCTCCGGAACGCCGAGAAGAGCGTCGTGCTCGGCGCGGTCCGGGGGCGCCGGAAGACGGCCGAGCGCATCCTGGAGAACGTCGGCCACCCGAACCCGGACCTGACGGACGTCGACGCGGACGCCGACACGGTCGCCGCGGTCGAGGAGAGCGAGCGCGACGGACAGGCGAACCTGGGGGACTTCTCGTGAGGGTCGTCGAGGGCGTCGCGACTGTCGAGGACGTGGACGGGTTCGTCGCCACCCTCGGCGATATCGGCGACGAGCACGACTGTGCGGTGCAGGCGTTCGACGCCGACTACGTCGCGGACCGCGCGCACCTCGAGGCCGCCGTCGCGCACGCGAACCGCGCGTTCGAGCGCGACGAGAACGTCGCCACCGACCGCGCGGTCGAGATACTGTTGTACGCAGCGGGCCGACGACAGATTCGGCGGGCGCTGGCGATGGGCGTCGACGAGGGCGAGAGCGCCGTGGTCGTCGTGGTCGACAGCGAGCCCCTGCAAGACGGCGACGAGGCGGCGGCCGCGAGCGCGGTGGCCGACCTGCTCGACGAGCGGGCGACCCTCGGCGGCGACCCGACGACGCTGTGGGAGTTCTTCGACGTGAGCGACGCCGAGCGAGCGGTCGTCGACGACCTCTCGGGGGTCGTCCGGGAGCGCGTGGCGCTGCTCGACGTCGAGAAGTGAGGCGTGTTCGCACACCCCGTTCCAGTTGAAACGAAGGGGTTGCGTCCCGGCGCAACCCCCCGATTTCGCGTTCTAGAAGGTGGTTCCGGGGTGACACCGGCCGTGAGCCGTCTGTGAGTTCTCCAGTTGAAACGGCGCCCGCGGAGGACTGACGAGCGTCAGACAACCAGCAGACGCTACGCGAACAGGACGTCGGCGACGGTGTCGCGGTCGTAGCGAGCCTCGCAGTCGGGGTCGCCACAGGAGTAGTCGTCGCCCCGGAGGTTCTGCATCCCACCGTGGCCGCAGGGGAGCGTGCGGCGCTCACTGCGTATCTCGCGGGCGACCTCGTAGGCGCCGGGGTCGGTGCGGTAGACGTTCGGCCCGCCGTCGGAGCGGGACACCGCCTCGACGATGCCGTGCTCCCGGAACCGCCGGAAGATGCGGCGGACCTCCTCGGGGAGCTCCGAGAGTTCGTACGTCTCGGCGGGCGACGGGAGGCGAGCGGTCGCGTCCGGGTTGCCGTTGAGGACGCTCCGGGTGCCGTTCGCCACCGAGTTCGCGCGGGGGTCTATCGACACGCCCGTTCACCCCCGGAGGTCGGTCGGCTCGTAGTGCGCGTCGCAGCTGCGGCAGTAGTACCGGCCGTCCCGGAGGCGCCGCAAGCGCGTGTGGCCGCGAGGGCACTTGACGCGCCAGCCCGCGTCGGCGTAGTTCTCATCCATCAGTCACCTGTCTCAACGAACGCCCGTTCGCCCCATATACCGCATCCTGCCGCGGGGTGAAAGTGAAAGTGGACCGCGTCAGGCCAGCGAGAAGACGAACAGCACGACGGCCGTGACGCCGGCCGCGGTGGCGGCGCCACCGAACGAACTACCGTGGCTCTCGCGGATGCCGTGTGTCCAGATGTACGCCTGCCACGTGACCCCGACGAGCGAGCCGAGCACGCCGAGCAAACCACGGGACGTGCTCGCGATTCGACGGAGCTGGTCTGCCAGCAGTTCGGGGTCGCTCGCGAACTCGACGCCGTTGAACGCCAGGACGATTCCCGCGAGTCCGAGCAGCGTCGACGCGAGCTGTGCGGGGGTCGCCCAGCCGGTGACCGCGAGCGTGGCGGCGAAGGACCCGCTTCCGTCCGTGAACGCGGAGACCGCGTGGAGGCCGACGCTGACCAGCAGCCAGCCGACGTACGTCCCGACGAAGACGAGGGGAATCCGGCCGTACACCGCGGACTGCAGCTTCGACCCGACGGACACCTGCTTCGTCTGCGGTTCGTCGATGGTGCAGGCCTCGGGGAGCGGACCCTCCATCTCCGCGTAGTTCTGGCAGACCAACTCCGGCCACGGCTCGAGGGTCGTCACCGTCACCGTGGCGTCGACCCGTGACGCCAAAAACGCGCCGAGCACGAGGAGCACGAGACTGCTGACCACTGCGACCGCGGAGACCGCGACGACTGCCCCGGCGAGGGAGTCCCCCGGAGGGTTGCGCTCGAAGAACGTCGCCGGGTCAGTCAGCACTGTCTGGAGGGCGTGGAGGGCGGATCGGACCATCGGACTGTCCGCGGATAGACGCACGGCAGGTATCAGTTTTCTGTCTTCGAGCGGTGAGAAGAAGTGGAGGTGGTTGGGAAACGGCGACCGGTATAGCTGGTCGTCCCCGGCCGTCCGGCGGTAACTGTCGCTTAACTCGTTACGCGAGTTCGAGCCCGTAACGGGTTCTCTTCACTTTTTCCAGCCGGTTCCTGTCCCACACGAACACTTTTGCACTCGTAGACAGACGTTACCACGAGGGTTGTTCACACCCATCAACAGGTGACTGGCCACGATGGAATGCAACGGTACGTTCGAGCTAGACGACACGACCACCGAGGAGGAGTGGCTCGCCCTCCCGGACCCCGTGCTCGTGGCGGCCGCGCTCCCGGGCTGCGAGTTCCTCGCCGAAGTCGAAGAGGAGAACGTCGACTTCGACGCACTCCGGGAAGTCCACGGCGACCGCGACCTGGAGATGGCCGACGGAGACGGGGAGAGATACCACAGGAGCCTCACTGACCGGCTTCTCGGCCGGTCGAGGGGAGACAAGATATGACGACACACGACATCACGCTGACGGTGAACGGTACGGACCACGACCTCACGGTCGAGTCTCGAACTCTGCTCGTACACGCGCTCCGTGACGAACTCGGCTACACGGGCACGAACGTCGGTTGCGAGAGTAGCCTCTGTGGGGCGTGCACGGTGCGCCTCGACGGCGACGCGGTGAAGTCCTGTACGGCGCTCGCCGTGCAGGCCGACGGCGCGGAGATACAGACCGTCGAGGGGCTCTCGACGGGCGGCGACCTCCACCCGATACAGCAGGGGTTCCAGGAGGAACACGGCCTGCAGTGTGGCTACTGCACGCCGGGGATGATGCTCTCCGCGGCGGACCTCCTGGAGGAGAACCCGGACCCCGACCGCGAAGAGGTCCGGGAGGCTCTCGAGGGGAACCTCTGTCGCTGCACGGGCTACCAGAACATCGTGAACGCGGTCCAGAACGCCGCCGAGCAGATGGGAACGACCGGCGGTGACGCGGCGGCGGACGACGTCGCCGCGGCCGACGGCGGGAGAGAGTTGGACCTGACAGCGGACTATCCGACCGACGATGGGGGTGATTCGGAATGACCATCGACTCCGTCGACCCGGACGACGTCGACGCCGCGGACATCCTCGGGTCGGCCATCGAGCGCCGCGAGGACCCCTCGCTCATCACGGGCGACGCCGAGTACACGGACGACATCGAACTGCCAAACACGGCGCACATGGCTATCCTCAGGAGCCGGTACGCCCACGCCGACATCGAGGACGTCGACACGAGCGGCGCCGAGGAGATGGACGGTGTCATCGGCGCGTACACGCACGAGGACCTGGCCCGGGATGACACACCGGGGAACCTCCCGTTCATGCTACCGGTGGCGTGGCTGCTGCCGAGCCTGAACGACGTCGACCACCCGATACTCGCGGACGGTCGGGTGCGCTACCAGGGCGACGCCATCGCGGTGGTCGTCGCCGAGGAGCGCTACCTCGCCCACGACGCACTCGACGAGGTCGACGTCGACTACGAGCGCCGGGAGGCGGTGACAGGTCCGGGCGAGGCGCTCGCGGACGACGCGCCCGGACTCCACGACGACGCCGAGGGCAACGTCGCCCTCGACTGGGAGATCGGCGACGCGGAGAAGACCGACGAGGCGTTCGCGGACGCCGACCGCGTCGTGGAGTTCGAGGCGGACAACCAGCTCCTCATCCCGAACGCGATGGAACCCCGGGCAGCGGTGGCCGACTACACGCCCGGTGACGACGAGCTGGAGGTGTTCATGACGACCCAGAACCCCCACGTCCACCGGCTCCTCATGTCGGGCGTGCTCGACCACCCCGAGCACAAGCTCCGCATCAAGGCGCCGGACGTCGGCGGCGGGTTCGGGAGCAAGATCCACCACTACGCCGACGAGGCGCTCGTGGCGTGGACCGCCAAACACCTCGAACGGCCCGTGAAGTGGGTCGCCACGCGCTCGGAGACGTACATGACAGACGCACAGGGCCGCGGCCACGAGACCACCGCCGAACTCGCGGTGAGCGACGACGGCGACATCGAGGGGTTCCGCGTCGACACGCAGGCGAACCTCGGGGCGTACCTCTCGACGTTCGCGCCCGCGGTGCCGACGTACCTCTACGGCACGCTGCTGTCGGGCCAGTACGACATCCCCGCCATCCACTGCTCGGTGGAGGGCGCGTTCACGAACGTCCCGCCGGTCGACGCCTACCGCGGCGCGGGCCGCCCGGAGGCGTCGTTCGTCGTCGAGCGCATGATGCACCTCGCCGCGCGGGAACTCGACATGGACCCAACGGAGTTCCGCCGCCGGAACTTCGTCGACAGCGAGGACTTCCCGTTCGAGACGCAGGTCGCCGTGGTCTACGACAGCGGCGACTACGAGAAGCCGATGCAGGAGGCCAAGGACCTCGTGGACTACGACGAGTTCCGCGAGCGCCAGGAGCAGGCCCGCGAGGAGGGCCGCTATCTCGGCATCGGGTTCTCCTGCTACATCGAGGCGTGTGGGCTCGCCCCCTCGGAGCTGGCGGGGCAGCTCGGCGCACAGGCGGGACTCTGGGAGTCCAGCATCGTGCGCTTCCACCCGTCGGGGACGGTGACGGCGTTCTGTGGCACCTCCGACCACGGGCAGGGCCACGGCACGACGTACGCCCAGATCGTCGCGAACGAACTCGGCGTCCCCTACGACGACGTCGACGTCGTCGAGGGCGACACGGACGAGATTCCCCACGGCATGGGGACGTACGGCTCGCGGAGCGCCGCGGTCGGCGGGAGTTCGCTCGTGAAGAGCGCCGAGAAGGTCGTCGAGAAGGGGAAGCGCATCGCCGCCCACCAGCTCGAGGCCGACCCGGACGACGTCGAGTTCGCCGACGGCGAGTACAGCGTCGCCGGCGCGCCCGACCGCTCGATGGGCATCCAGGACGTCGCCGCGCAGTCCTACCTCGCCCACGACATGCCCGAGGGCGAGGAGCCGGGCCTGGAGGCGACGTCGTTCTACGACCCGGACAACTTCGTCTTCCCGTTCGGCACGCACGTCGCCATCGTGGAGGTCGACCCCGAGTCCGGCGAGATCGAGTTCGAGCGCTACGTCGCGGTCGACGACGTCGGCAACCAGATCAACCCGAAGATCGTGGAGGGGCAGATCCACGGCGGCGTCGCGCAGGGCGTCGGCCAGGCCCTCTACGAGGGCGCCGAGTACGACGAGAACGGCAGCCTCCTGACGGGGTCGATGCAGGACTACGCGGTGCCGAAGGCCGAGCACATCCCCGAGATGGAGACCGAGTCGACGGTGACCCCGAGCCCGCACAACCCGCTCGGCGTGAAGGGCGTCGGGGAGGCGGGCACCATCGCCGCGCCGCAGGCCGTCGTGAACGCCGTCTCGGACGCGCTCGAGCCGTTCGGCGTCGACGGCGTGGAGATGCCGATGACCGAGGAGCGCGTCTGGCGCGCGGTCAACGACCAGGCCACCGCGGACGGCAGCGGGGAGCGCGGGGATGCGGACGCGGACGAGGGGGGTGAGACCTGATGTTCCCAGACGAGTTCGACTACCACGAGGCGGAGTCGGTCGACCACGCGGTCGAACTACTCGGCGAGTACGGCGGCCAGGTGGAACTGCTCGCGGGCGGCCACAGCCTGCTGCCCGCGATGAAGACAGGGCTGTCGAGCCCCGACGTGCTCGTCGACCTCGGCGACGTCGACGAACTCCACGGCGTGCGCGCCGACGGCGACACGCTCTCCATCGGCGCGATGACGCGGTACAGCGACCTCGTCGACTCCGAGGCCGCCCAGGAGCACGCGCCGGCGATGACCGCGGCCGTCGCCGAGGTCGGCGACGCGCAGGTGCGCAACCGAGGAACAGTCGGCGGCAACCTCGCGCACGCCGACCCCGCCTCGGACCTGCCGGGCGCGGCGCTGGCCTCCGACGCCACGCTGGTCGCCCAGGGGCCGGACGGCGAGCGCGAGATTCCCGTCGAGGAGTTCTTCTACGGGATGTACGCCACGGACCTCGCGGAGGACGAGATCCTGAAACGCGTCGACGTCCCCGCCGCGGACGGCGCCGTGGGCGCCTACGCGAAGAAACCGAGTCCGTCCTCCGGGTACGCCATCATCGGCGTCTCAGTGCTGCTGGACGTCGACGACGGCACCGTCGAGAACGCCCGGGTCGGCGCGAACGGCGCGGTCGGCCAGGGCGTCCTGCTGCCGACGGTGGCCGACGCCATCGAGGGCGAGTCCATCGACGACGACAGCGCCGCCGACGCCGCGAGCCGCGCGACCGAGGACGTCGACGAGACGATGCTGATGGACGACCTGCAGGCCTCCGGGGAGTTCCGCGCCCAGCTTCTGGAGCTGTACACCGAGCGCGCGCTGCTCGACGCGGCCGCGGAGGCGTCGGCGCCCGCCGCGGCGGACTGACGCCGCGACCGGCCACACCCCACGCTTATCGGGCGGCGCCGAGTTGTGAGCAGCCAATGCTAACCGTGCGCGACCTCCGGTACACGTACCCCGGCGCGGAGTCGCCGACGCTGCACGGCCTCGACTTCGCCGTCGACGACGGCGAGGTGTTCGGCTTCCTCGGACCGAGTGGCGCCGGGAAGAGCACCACACAGAGGGTGCTCACGGGGCTGTTGACCGACTACGAGGGGTCGGTCCGCGTGTTCGACACGGAGGTGGCGGACTGGGGCGGCGAGCTCTACGAGCGCGTCGGCGTCGCCGACGAGTCCCCCAACCACTACCGGAAACTCACCGGCCGCGAGAACCTCGCGCTGTTCGCGTCACTGCACGATGGGGCCACCGAGGACGCCGACGAACTGCTCTCAATGGTCGGCCTCGCGGACGCCGCCGATCGCCGCGTCGGCGCCTACTCGAAGGGGATGGGGATGCGCCTGAACTTCGTGCGCGCGCTCCTCCACGACCCCGACATCGTCTTCCTCGACGAACCGACCAGCGGCATCGACCCGGGGAACGCCCGCGTCGTGAAGGACGCCATCGCGGGCCTCGCCGACGACGGCAAGACCGTCTTCCTCACCACCCACGACATGACCGTCGCCGACGAGCTCTGCGACCGCGTCGCGTTTCTCGTGGACGGCCGGATGCCGCTCGTCGACGCGCCCGAATCGCTGAAGCGCCAGCACGGCTCCCGGACGCTCGCGGTCACCGTCGAGACGGACGCCGGCACGCGCACGGACCGCTTCGAACTCGACGGCCTGGACGCCGACGCGGCGTTCCAGCGCCTGCTCGCCGACGAGAGAGTCGAGACGATGCACACCGAGGAGGCGACCCTGGAGGACGTCTTCCTCGAAGTCACGGGGGAGCAACTGGCGTGACCGCTCTCTCCCCGGGCCGGTTCGCCCGGAGCGCGCTCGCGGCGATGCTGGCCTGGGACGTCTGCATCCAGGCACGATACGGATTCTACGCCGTCTACGCCGTGGTCACGGGGTTCTACCTGGTCGTGCTCGACGCGCTGCCGGCGTCGCTGGTCGACCGGGCGCTCGTCCTCGTCGTCGTCACCGACACCGCCGTGCTCGGGTTCTACTTCATCGGCGCGCTCGTGCTCATCGAGAAGCGCGAGGGGGTTCTCGACGCGCTGCTCGTCACGCCGCTGGGTTTGCGCGGCTACCTGCTCTCGAAGGCCGCGTCGTTGACGCTGCTGGCGACGCTCGCGTCCGGCGTCGTCGTCGGGTTCACCCACGGGACCCGGGTCGCCGTCGCGCCGCTGCTCGCGGGCGTCGCGCTCACCGCCTCGCTGTTCGTGCTCGTCGGAGTGGCCGCCGTCGCGCGCTTCGACACGGTCAACCGCTACTTCTTCGGCGCGGTCCTCTACGGTGCCGTCCTCTACGCGCCCGTCGCGGGGTTTCTCGGCGTGTTTGACACCGCGGCGTTCGCCCTGCTGCCTCTGGAACCGGCGCTCGTCCTCGTGAATGCCGCGTTCCAGGGAGCGGCGCCGGCGTCCCTCGCTTACGCCGTCGCATATCTGCTCGTGGGGAACGTCGCCGCGTTCCTGCTGGCTCGCCACCAGTTGCAGCGTCACGTCGTCGCGGACGCCGGCGCCGGGACCGACGACTCGCCACGGGAGCCCGGACGGCTGTCCGCCTGGCTGAATGGCCGTGTCGGACCCATCGGCGGCCTCGCGCTCGCAGACGCGCGAAACTGGGTCCGCGACCCGACGCTCCTGCTCGCGGCGTCCGCCCCCCTCGCGAACCGCCAGTACCTCCCAGGCGTCGCGCTCGAACCGTTCTACCCGGTCGCGCTCGCGTTCCTCGTGGGGTTCCCCCCGTACATCTACGGGTTCATCGTCGGGTTCTTCGTCCTCGAAGACCGCGAGCAGGGGACGCTGACCGCGCTCGCCGTCTCCCCGCTGACCGCGCGCGGGTATCTGGTGTACCGCGGCGCGACAGCCTACGCGCTCGGCGTCGTCGGCGTCGTCGTCGCGGTGGCGGTGTTCGGCCTGGAGACGCTAGCGCCGTGGACGTTCGTCGGCGTCGCCGCCGTCGCCGGCCTCGCGGGCCCAGTCAGCACCTTCCTGTTCGCGGCGCTCGCGAGCGACTCGATCGAGGGACTCGCCATCAACAAACTCCTCGCGACGACGGTCGTGGTGCCGGCGCTCGCCATCCTCGCGGTCCCCACGCCACTGGAGTACGCCGCTGGCCTCGTCCCGGTGTACTGGCCGATGAAAGCCGCCGTCCTCGCTGCGACCGGCGGCGGCGCCGCTGCCATCGTGGGGTTGCTCGCAGTCGGCGCTGCGTACCTCGGCGCGTGCGCCGTCGTGCTCGCGCGGCGATTCGCGGCGGCGTAGAACGGCGTCGCTGTCGAACGAGCGTCGGAGAGAAGTAGTCCCGGGAAGCGGTGGGCCCCCGAGTTTCGAATCTTGGACAGCCGGGACACAGTCACCATCAGTATCATACCAACATGGATCGAGGTACCGCTCATGCCTGAATTCACAAATCTCTCCCGCGAACCGGTTCGGGAGTACTGGGCCGACGAAGCTCGTAAGTTCACCCCCTGGCTCGCGGATCAGATCGAATCTGAAGACCCCTCAGAGGTTGAGGATGTAATCCAACTCGACCTTTCCCTGCGCGGGACGGAGCAGAGCGTGGGTCGGTACAACCTCGATATCCTCGCCGAGGCAGAAGACGGGCGGACGGTCGTCATCGAGAACCAACTAGAGCCCTCGGACCACGACCATCTCGGGAAGTGCCTAGCCTACGCTTCGGGGGTTGACGCAGATATCGTCGTCTGGATCAGCCCCCGGTTCAACGACGAACACAGCGACGCGTTCCAGTGGTTGAACGACCACACGCAGGAGGGGATCGACCTGTTCGCACTTCGGTTAGAGGTCTGGCGCATCGGCGACTCAGACCCGGCGGTCAGATTCACCGCTGTCGAGGAACCCAGTGAGTGGAAGGCTCAAGCACAGCGATCGACCGAGTTAACGGATACAAAGAAACGCTACCTCGAATTTTGGACGGGTTTCCGTGATGTTATCCAGGAATCAGACACGCCCTTGAGCGCCCGGAAACCGTTCCCCGAAAACTGGTACAACAACCCCATCGGACGAAGCGGGATGAAACTCCAGTTCAAAGTCAGTGTCCAGAACGGTATGGCCGCCGCGCAGTTCGTCATCGACGACAACCCCGACGCATTCGAGGCATTGCAGGATGAGGCTGCAGCCATCGACGCACAGATTCAGGGCGATGTCGAGTGGCACTCGGTCGAGGACTCCCCCGACCGGAGCAATCGCTCACGCGTGACGGTCACCCGTGACATCGACCTAGAGGATGAGGAGAAGTGGCCCGAATACTACGATTGGCTCCTCCATCGAGGGACCGAACTCCACGACGTGTTCAGCGATAGAGTCCGAGATCTGGCGGTCTGAACACCCAGAATCCGGTTCAAATATTGAACCGGTTCACCACACGCTCGGTGGGGCGGTCGTCGGCCACGCGCCAGAGCCCCTGCGGCCAGAACGACTCCTCGTAGTCCAATATCTCGTTGATTGTCTCTGGCTTGGCAGCTATCGAATCGTCGTACTCCTTGACTGCATAGACATCCAGCGCGGGGCCTCCGCCCCAGAATTCGTCGCGGATGTATTCCGTGTGCGCCATCGGGCCGACACGCCCGGCCGCAGTGTATCGACTCTCGGAATTGCGGTAGACCAGCAGCGGATCGCCTCGCTCCATCCGTTCGAGGTTCCGGCGGTTTCGCTCCCACGAGCCCTGCTCCGGATCGGTCCGGACGCCCCAGATGCGTGCAGTCTCCGGGAATGAGTCTGGTCGCCCCTCCCACTCTGACAGAGTGATTGGCTCGGCCATCGTACGCTGGAAGGACCGCTCGTCGACCGGCACCAGCCAGAGGTTCATACGGGGGAGAGACACCACCGCGGCATAAGTGATTCTCCCCTGATGGTTCCGGGCAGACCGCTACAGTCGGTCGAGGCGACCCCCGATATTCTCATTCGCTGCATTTCCGAAGAGCCGTCCGCCGCCGAGTATAGCGCCAACTCGCTCACCCCTCACGAGAGCTGCCAGTCGTCTGTTCCTTTCGGAGAGTCGTGAGACTCTTGCGACCGAACGCTAAGTGCGTCCAATACCCGAATGCGTCGTCAAAATGCGGATTATCCGTGGTTCGAATGTTTTGAAGGATCGCTCTGGTCAAGCCAGTGAACGAGTACTCTTCATCGTTGTGGCACCAGCGAACATTGTTCCGTTGGCCAGTCTTCCCAGTCACGACAGCTTGCCAGAAGCCATCTTCAGGATTCCACTGTTCTTCAAGTCCGTCGGGCATCCAGTCTTTGTCGAGCAAATCCTCATTGAACAGTAGCTCGTCCCCCTCTCGGAGGACTCCACGGTCAATTAGAACACTAAACGTGGACCGTCGCCGATTGCTTTGCTGCCTTTCGTCCTTCTCTCGCCGCTTGGTCATGTACTCCTCCGCCTCAGGGACGGGGATGACACGCTGCCCTTGAATCAGGTACTCGCCATCGTGCTCGTAGGCGCTGAGGCGGATACACGAGATATCGATTCCGTACTCCTGCTGTAGCCAGAGCACTGGAGAAGTGATTTCCGTGCCGAAGTCTCCGGCGGCAAGCATCACACGAGGACGGTCGTCAAGTTCGAAGTCTGCGAACCCCCCCTCATCGATTGTTGCCGCCTCATCAGTCTCGAGGAATTCCGCGAACCGTTCGCCTACTTCCTCCGGTGACAGGTCGTCCTCGTTCCGCCGGTCGTGGAATTTTCGATACAGTTCCTGGATGTCCTCGGCAGTCAGTGTCGAACAGAAACCCGCGTATTTCAGCCCCTGAAGGTCAGTAGTTTTGTCGGCGCGATCGCGTTTCAGTTCAATGACCACCAGTTTCCCCACGCGGTCGAGTGCAAGTACGTCGAGCCGGTCGAGAGTATCTTCGAAGCCCGCGTACTCAGAGGTGATCACTAGGAGCTCTTCTCCTAGAATCTGGGGTTGCTCAATCACCCACTCTTGGAGATCGTCCCGTTCTAGTAACCCGAGTTCGGTGAGCTGGCGGGTCGGGATAGAGTCTACCGCCCCATCGCCATCGATGCTGAACAGCATGTCTCTACTGGACACAGGCCATCCTGTTACCTGTTACCGTGGACGCTGTCCAGCGCATCAGTCGAGGGGCGAACGTGGTCGACGACCAACCGTTCTGAAGCTCGGTTCCCTCTCGGTTGAGCAAGTTGCCGGAATCGTAACCAACGCACTGCGTTAGTGTTTACTTTTTGTCACGTATGGCAAGCGTCAGCGACATCCACAATTTCGGCGACCAGTTTACCCAGCAGCTCGAGAAGCTCGACGAGGCCGATATCGGCGACCGCGACCGGAAGGCCATCAAGCAGTTCATCCGCTACCAGGACGCCCAGCGCGGCCTCGCCGCCAGCACCAACGTCAACAACTGCTCGGACCTCCGTCTCAGCGCCACGCGCGCCGACACGCCCCTGATGGACATGACACGCGAGGACGTCGACGCGCTCCTCTTCGAGTACAAGCACGACCACGAGATGGCGCCGGGCACGCTCCGGAACTACCGCAAGGCGCTGCGGAAGTTCTTCCGCTACCACGACCGGGAGTGGGCCGAGGACATCGAGATCGGCGCCATCCCCGACCGCGAGGTCGACGCCGAGAAGACGCTCACCGAGGACGAAATCAGCGCGCTCCGTGAGGCGGTCGACCACCCGCGCAACAAGGCCCTCCTCGAGATGCTGCTCGACACCGGCCTCCGCATCAGCGCCATCGGCACGCTCCGCGTGAAGGACGTCGACCTCAACGGCCGGACCGGGTCGGTCACCCTCAACCAGGACGCCGTCGGCCGGAAGGGCGCCAGCGGGAAGCGGCCACTCACCTACAGCAAGCCCTACGTCGCCAACTGGCTCGACGTCCACCCCCGGAGCGGCGACCCCGGGGCGCCGCTGTTCCACCGGCTCACCAAGCCCAACGGCGGCTGGGGCGACGACGACGGCGCGCTCCACTACTACTCCCTCCAGAAGGTCCTCAAGCAGACCGCCGAGGACGCCGGCGTCCCGCGCGACAAGGTCAACCCCCACAACTTCCGGAAGACCGCCATCAGCCAGTGGATCCGCCAGGGGTTCAGCGAGCAGGAGATCAAGCACCGCGCGACCTGGGTGAAGGACAGCCGGCAGTTCGAGACCTACTCCCAGGTGACCGACGAGGAGATGAACCAGCAGATTCTCGAGCAGTACGGCCTCGCCGACGAGGAGACCGAGCGGACCAGGCCCAGCCTCGAGGACTGCCCGCAGTGCCAGACCACGCTCCGGGGCGACCCGCGGTTCTGCCCCGGCTGCGGGCTCGCCCTCAGCCAGCGCGCCGCACAGGACCTCGAGCAGGCCAAGGAGGACGTCTTCGAGGACGTGGCCGCCGCCACCGACGAGGACGAGGTCGCGATGCTCCGGGACCTGCGGGAGCTCGTCGAGGACCACCCCGGCGCCATGGACGCGGTCCTCCAGCGAGCGGCGGCGGAGACCGATGACTGAGTCAGACGTCGGCATCGACACGGCCGACCTGCGGCGGCGGGTCCCCGACGGTTGGCGGGTCGAGGGCGGCGGCGCTGGCGTGACCGGGTACGCCGACGAGGACGAGACGGGGAGGCTCGTGCGCCCGGACGGGGTCCCGGCCTGCTTCGCCATCCACCCCGAAGGCAGCCTCTGGGGGGCGGCGTGGAAGCAGCCCCACGAGCTGGGCGACGACCTCCGCGCGGTGTCCGACCACGTCACGGGGACCAGAGAGCGGTGCATCGCGTGGGTCATCGAGCGGGTCCGCAACGCCGAAGGGAGTGATCACGAGGAGTTACTGGAGTAGCCCGGCGGGCCTTCGCCAGACGGGCTCCGGACCGGTCACCGTCATCGGTCGCTTGTGCAGCGGAACCGGAGGTCTCGCGGAGACTTGAGCGTGCCAGGAGCGTGAGTGCCGGAGCACGCCGGTGGGGCGGCCGTCTCACTGCCCCCCGGGCTCGGGGAGCGCGTTCTCCGGGTCGTACTGATCGGCCATCCGTTGGAGTACCTGGTCGTAGGTCTCGCCGCCGCGCTTCAGCGACCGGACCAGGTTCCGGGTCTCGGTCGAGACGGCGATGCGTGCGTTGGCGTTCCGCTCGGTGTCACCCATAGTCAGACGCGTTGGACGAGACTCCGAGAATCCCCACGAGCCGCCGAGCGCGCGGGGGAGAGTTCGCGGCGGCAGTGGGCTCTACACGCGGCCACGGGCGGGCACGCACGCGAAGAAGGCGACGCCGTGGGGCGGCGCCGCAGGTCGTGCGCGCGAGCGCAAGCGGCGGTTAGCTCATAGGGCTTGGTTAGTTCACCCTCCGTTACCGCCCCTCTGTTTACCTTTAAAGGGGAGAGCTAACGGAGGGTGAACTAACCGCCGGGCGCCGCCCCCGCCTCATCCCCCGACAGGACCCGGAGCGTTCCCGCGGCGTACTCCAGTCGCCCCGCCTCAACGGCCGCTTCGAACGCCCTGGTCGCCTCCGCGTCGGTCGCGCCATGCACGACCTTGAACATCGAGAGGTACTGGGCGCGAGTCGGCGACTTCGACGCTTCCCGCCTCAAGTAAGCCACGACCTTCACCGCCCGGATGACGCGGCGGCGGTGCTCGTATCCCGTCCGCGTCGCCTCGATCCGGTCCGCGAGCGCGCCGGCGAAGCCGTCCATCGACGGGGAGAGTGGCTCGCACTCGAATCCGGCCAGCTCCACGAGCTCCGGCCGTTCGAAGACGATGTTCGGGGCGTCGGTGCGGAACCGGCCGGCCGCTTGGATGGTCCCCGAGACCGCGTGCTGGGCCAGCAGCCGCCACCCCCGCTCGAGTGCGTCCGTTGGGTCGTCGTGCTCCGGCGCGAGCAGCTCCCAGAGGGCAACCACCCGCCGGGCAGTCGCTGCTGGGCCCTGCACCTGGACCCCGCAAAGGACCGCATCGATCGGGAGCTGTTCGAGGTCCTTGGCACCGATCGCGCCACGCGAGTGCGGGACGAGCCCGGCCTGGCCCCCAACCCCGCCCCCGCTGGTGGGGAGTTCGAGCGTCTCGACGGGCATCGCCTCCCATTTGGCCTCGTTCGTGCCGTTGATCGGGACGGCGGCGAGGCGGGCACCTGCCTCCTCCTTGGCCTGGCGGACGAGCGCCTGGAACCACGGGGTCGCGGCGTCGACGCTCGTCCGGCCGTGGTAGCCGGGGCTCTCGTCCCCATCTGATCGGAGTTGGAGTGGTGCAGTCACCAGCTGGTGCGCTGTCCGACGCAGGTCGCCAGGACTTCGCTCCGGGTCCGACACCTCGTTGTGCGTCGCCGAGAAGCCGACCAGCGTATCGGCACCAGTGATTGACCGGAGGTCCGCGAGCGCCGCCCGCGGGGCGCCGGGCGCGTCCCGGTCGCCCCCCGGCACTATCGTTCGCCCCGCCCAGACGGCCTCGAGGTGGTGATCGAGCAGGTCCCCCCAGCGCGCCGCGATTGCTGGGTGGGTTCCCGCCTCCTGCCACGCCTTGTAGACCTCCCGGGGAGTGCTCGCCGCCTCACGGTCGGCGACGCGCCGGAACTCGATGTCGTTGACCGCCTCGCCGCGCTCCTCACTCCTCGTGTGGATGAAGTCCACGCCACCATCGCGGTGCGACTGGACGCGCGAGAGGAACTCGACCACCTCTCGGACCTGGTTGAACAGCCCGGCGAGCCAATCGGCCCGTTCCGAGCGGCCGGTCTCGACCGCACTACGAAGCCAGGCCATGGTCTCACGGCGGGCGCGCCCAAGGACGTCGAAGGCGCCGCGGAGCGACACCGCGGCCTCGTCGAACAGGTCTCCAGGTGTAACCGGGAACTCCCGCGACGCCGCCGCCCAGTCACGTATCGCGGACTCAAGCGGCTCGATGTCGCGGGCAATCTCCCGACCCCGCTTCGTGGCGCTCCCCTCGAATTCCGTTCGTACTGTCGCCAGCGCGGCGGTGATCGCCAACGGGTTGACCTCGGTGGTGGCGTGGGAGAGGTCGGTGGCGACCGTGTGGCTCTCGTCCAGCAGCGCGACGTCCGCCGCCAACCACTCGCCAGCATCATCGGACTGGAATGCCTTCGCGTAGGTTGCGACGCGGACCGGCTCCTCGTCCTCGATGGACTCCGCGAGCGCCGTCTGCAGGTAGTGCGGACACACCGGCTGCTCCAGCTTGGACGCGAGGTCCTTGATTGTCTGTTCATCCAGCTGGATTCCCTCCCCGTTCGTGAGATGGTGCATCGCGAGCGCGTCATCGGCCAGCCGCTCCAGGTCTCGGTCATCGGGGTACATCGGGCACCCGTTGCTCGAGCAGATGCGCTCGTCGACCTGGCCGACCAGCTCCTTCCAGGGGTCCCACGCGCAGAGGTCATGCCGGCCCGGGTGTTCGATGTACTGGACCCCGAACTGCTCCAGGCGGCCGACCAGGCTGCGGCGGTTGACCCGCTGGGGGACGAGGGCGGCAACGCGCTGGGCGCGGGTGAGGAACTCCTCGGCGGTGCACGCGAGGAGCCAGGTCTTCATCGAGGACACTGCCCCCTGGACGGCCACCAGGTCGGTCCTGCCATCGTGGTGGTCGGTGAGCCGCGCGATGTCGCTGGTGAAGGCGGCCCGCATCGCCCCGGGGGACGCCTCGTCCTCGCCCACGAGCGGCCCGGGCGTCTCGTAGAGGAGCCGCGCAGGGCGACGGGGGGCGGTCACGTATCGAGTGCCCCCGCCGCGGCCGCGTTCTCATTCAACGACGCCAGCACGACGTTCGCGGCGCACACGTCGTCGTACCGGAACGAGTCCTCGGCGGCGTGGGCCGCTAGTGCGTCCTGCAGTTCATCGGCCACGGGGGAGTCGAGGTCCTCGATCGAGTGACGCGGATTCCGGAGGAACAGTTCGCAGGCCTGGAGGTCCGTGAGCAGGTGCTCGGTCGTGTCGTGCTCGTTGGCGGCGCACATGATCGCCACCTTGATTCTCATCTGGAAGCGGACCCACGGCGGCCAGCCGTCCGCGAAGAAGACGGTCACTCGTAGACGCCCCCGCGGTGGTTCCGTTTGGTGCTCTCGGCGATCTTCCGCTTGGTCTCGTCCGGGTGGCTGAACCCAGGCTCCCGGCCCGGTTGGCGGGCCGCGTCGGCCGGGTATATCGGCGCCCCGGGGTTGGCGGCCTTGTACTCCGCCAGCGTCGTGTCGTGGGTCCGGAGGTGTTGTTCGGTGATCTGGCCGAGCGCCTGCGCGCACTCCCGACAGACCACCTGATCGTCGCCCGCCGCAGCGCATGCGCGGTCGACTTCTTCGGGAGCGATCGAGGACTCGTGGCTCGCCCAGACCTCCTCGAGGGAGTCGCTCATCGCCACAGCGTCCCATTATCGCAGTTCCAGCACCCCTCACGTAGCCGGGGGTCCGTGGACGCGGTTCCGCACAGCCCGCAGCGCCAGACGAGGGTCCGCTGGCCGTCCTCGTCCCGGGTCTCGTGCGGGCCGGTCACGCAGCGGTCGAGGGGGCGGTCGAGCGGCCGCTGCGCCCTCATTCGTCCACCCCGCCGGCGGTCCGAGCGTCAGCGCGGTCCCAGCCCAGCACTGCCGCGGCCAGCTCGGCGGTCTCCTTGTCGCTGTCGGCGTACTGCTCGATCTGGTCTCGGTGTTCGGTCACGAACGCCGCGAGCGCGCGGTGGTGCGCTTCTGTCTCAGACTCCGCCATTGGTCCCCTCCTGGTCGCGTGCGGCCGCCGGATTGTACTGGTCCACCATGCGGCAGAGCCGGCCGCCGTAGGTCCCGCCGCCGCGTTTGAGCCTGTGAGCGGCGTTCCTCGTAGAAGCGCGACGGTCGGCATGGACTGTGTCGTCTCGGGTTGGATTCTTGCACATCGGCGTGTGTTCCCTTTGGGCCTCGTTCTGAGGGGGTGCCAGCGACCGCCAGACACACACAGAGCGTTCAGCGGGGTCGTGAAGGATGACGCCTTCTCGCTGGCGTTCGCTGGGTCGCGGTCCGTAGCCACGGCGTGAATGGTGCGAATCGCCGCCGTGCCTGCCGAGTGCCAGCGCGAGCGAAGCGAGAGCCCACGCCGGGCCCACTGCACGGATCCGCGCTTTTGCGTTCGGTCAGGCTGCCGCCTCAGCGAGACCACTACGGCTATCGCGGTTCGGCCGAACCGGCCCGTTGAACCCCCGTTCAGGAGTGCCTCCGGTGCGGAGTGGGTTGGTTCGAGACGCATCAGAAGTCGTTTAGTCGCCGTTGATTCGGTGACTCTACGCCGAACTGGGGGTCGTTGAGAAGCACCTCTCCGAGCGCGTCCGCAGCGATCGTCGCTATGGGGCGGTTCTCCGCGATGGCGTAGGAACTGTCTCCGTACCTGCAGGTTGCACATCCCGACTTGGAGCACTTGATGAGCTCGGACCCCGGCCCGACGAGGTATTTGTTCAGGGCGTGGATATCGCCCCACGCGAGCGAGATGTTGGCCGCGCCGCCCGTGATGACACGGAGTTTCGAGACAGCGTCATTCCGTACTCGGTAGTATCTGTGCTCGCCTCCATGCGCGGTTTCCACCGTGAACGTCGCTGGTAGTTCGTCTACGGCCGTCGTGTCCCACCGGTCATCGTAATCGTCGAGGTCCACTCCGACGAGTTCGTCGCCCGCGTAGACGCCATAGTTTCCGCGAACCGACCCGGGGCCGCCGGTCGTGTGGTCGTACGACTGCTTTCGCCCCTCCTCGACGTCGATGAACCGGTCGATGCTGAGTCCGGCGTCACTGAGCCGGTTCGCGACTATCTGCCGCTGCTCAGCCGTGGGGTCGCCTGTACTGTCGTGGGCGGAGTTTTGATTGCCCATACATAACTAGATAACCTGTGTACGAGGGGGGCCCTCCACGGGTTGCTGTCTTGCATGTTTATCGTTCCCAGTCCCCTCGCGGGCCGTATCGGGCCGCCCGCGGACTCCAAACATCTATGCATTGACGGTTTGGGAGTCTCCTCATGGACGACCGGTGGGCGGCGTTGTTCGACGAAGTGTACGGCCAGAAGTTCGAGAACAGCGACATGAATACGCAGCAGGAGACTCTCCGGAAGCGAGCGGTTGCGGCCCGCCCAATCCTCGTCCAGCTCGCTGAAGCGGGCGAGCCAGGCGATGAGGAACTCGTGACCACGGAACGCAACACGACCACCTACGGGCAGTTGGCCGAGGAAGTCGGAAGCGGCGCCACCTACGTTCCGAAGGTATTGGGCGCCATCGACCTAGTCGGCGAGGAACTGGGTGACCCACCGCTCTCGCCGCTGGTCGAAAGCTCGGGCACTGTGGGGCCCAGGAGAGGGTACTTCAACTGGAAGTTCCACGGCGAGGACCGCATCCGGAATCCCGGCGACAAAGACAGTCTGGGGACGGAGATGAAGAAGACATGGCGTCAGCACCTCCGGACGGTCTACGAACACGACGACTGGTACCAGCCTGAGTGAGTGTTCCTATCCGTCGCGGCAACGCATCGCTGTAGCGAGTGACGGTCAGACTGCCAGCGTGTTGCCGTTGACTCGGAGCCATTCGCGCCGGTCTTCGTAATCCGGAATGAGGGCGCCGACCGTGTTCCAGAACGAGTCGGAGTGTTCGTCGTGCACTGAATGCGCCAGCTCGTGGACGATGACGTAGTCCTGAATCCGAACCGGTGCTTGGACCAGCCGCCAATTAAGGCGGACAGTGCCACCGTCGTATTCGCCCCACCGGCCATCGATCTCGCCAACGTCGACAGGCACGTCTTCAAGGCCGAGCCGGGGTTCGAACCGGGCTGCTCTCGTGGGGAACTCCTCCTCAGCGCGGTTGATGAACCAGTCGACGACCGCCTGGCGCTTCCGGCGGACGCTGACGTCGTCCGCCTCCGCATCGAGGCGGTGGACCCGTAACGTGAACGTCTGCTCATCGAACGCCAGTTCCGGCTGGGGCACGTCCGCCTCGACGATCTCGAGCGGGTACTGCCGGCCGCGGTACTGGAGCTTCTCGCCGCTCAGGTACTCCTTCGGGTACTGCGGCCCCTCCTGGTCTTTCAGGCCGTAGAGCTTCTCCAGCAACCATTCCTGGCGGGAGTCGAGCACCGACTCAACGTCGGCCACCGTTGCATCCATCGGCGCGGTCACGGTGAGCTCCAGCGACTCGTCAATCGAGAGGCTCATCGTTTCGCGGTTCTCGGACCAGTCAATCGAGTACGGGACGACCGTCTGGCCGATGTGGTGCTGCCGTTGCAATCGCCCGCTCATTGGTAATGGGCGCGCGCTAGTTCAATAACGCGGTTGGTGAGCTCGCGGCGTTCCTCCCCCGAGAGCCCAATCCCTGAGCGGTACAGTTCTCCCGTCACTTCCTTCCGCATCCTGTTCTGCAGGTGGGTGCGTTCCTTCCACTCGACCTTCGTCACGAACTCCTCGACAGTCCCGACAAGGTCCGCGGTGAGTTCGACAAGGTCCTGCTCCCCGGCGTCATGCTCGTCCAGCACTTCCTCGACCGCGTGGTAGAACGAGAGGTCGGTTTCGTCGCGGAGGCCCTTGCTGCGGGCTGCCTTGTCGCGCGACCGGATTTCGTCCATCAGCGTGCGCAGTTCCTCGATGGTCTCCCGTTCGCTGTGCCGCCCCTCGCGGTACTCCTCGATGAGCTCCTCGAGCCGTTCTCTGAGCGACCCGTACTGGACCGGGTCTTCGTCGAACCGGACGTTGATCTCGTGCTCGATTGCGTTCTGCATCTCACTCGCCCGTGCTTCGTCGCTTTCTAGGTCTTCAAGTCTCGCGTCGAACTCGACCTCGTCCATGATCGAGACGGGGTCGTCGTTCAGCACCTCGATCCCCTGCGAGCTGATGTGGTCCTGGATGAGCTCCCGGACTTTCGCCCCCGCGCCCTCGAGGTTCATCGTCCCGTCGCGGTACCGCTCCTTCGCCTTGCCGTAGATCGTACTGAGGCGGTCCAGGTCCCCCCGGTATGGGTTCGCGATCGGGTCCGGGAGGACGATGTCCATCAGCTGGGAGAAGCGCTTGAACGCGTTCTTGAACTCGATGCGGCGGTCGTCCGGCTCGAGCGACTGCACGCACCGCTCCACGTCGTCGAGGTCCTCGAAGAACGAGACCGCCTTGCTGTGGGCCGCCTCGAGCTCCGGCTGCTTGTCCTCGACGGGCACCATCGCCCGCTCGACGTCCTTCGAGCTGAACATCGCGAGCGCCTCCTTCAGCTCGTCCGAGACGCCGTAGTAGTCGATGACGAGCCCGTGGGTCTTCTCCTCGAACGGGCGGTTCACGCGCGCGATCGCCTGCAGGAGGCTGTGCTCGCGGAGCGGCTTGTCGAGGTACATGACCTGGGCGACCGGCGCGTCGAAGCCCGTCAGGAGCATATCGCAGACGATGAGCAGTTCGACCTCGCCGTTCGGGTCGACGAACGACTCCTTGTACTGACTCTTCTCTGAGTCGCTGGGCGTCCACCGCTTGATGTGTTCCGGATCGTTGTGACCCTCGGAGACGATGACGCGCGACTCCGGCCCGTTAAGACTGTCGAGGGTCTCCTTGTACCTGATCGCCGCCTCCTTGCTGGTGGTGACGACCATCCCCTTGAACGGCGGCGGGACCTCGTTCTCGAAGTGCTCGATGATGTCCAGGGCGACGCGGTCAACGCGCGCCTGCGCCTCCGCGAGGTCCTGCGAGCGGGCGTACCGCTTCTGGATCTCCGCCTTCTCCTCGTCCGTCTTGTCCGAGAAGATCCGGTCGAAAAGGCGGTCGAGCGTCTCGCCCTCGAGGTGGATGTCGGCCAGCCGGCCCTGGTACAGGATTTCGACCGTCGCGCCATCCTCGAGCGATTGGTCGATGGTGTACGTGTCGATGTAGTTGCCGAACGTGCGCCGGGTGTTGCGGCTGTCCTTCTCGATGGGCGTCCCGGTGAAGCCGACGTAGAAGGCGTTCGGGAGCGCCGTCCGCATGTTGCTCGCGAGCTCCTTGTCCTGCGTCCGGTGGGCCTCGTCGGCCATCACGTAGATGTTCTCGTTCCGGGAGAGCACCGGGAATTCCTCCCCCTCGTCGTCGGTCGTCTGGAACTTGTGGATGAGCGTCGTGATCGTCTCGCCGGCGTCGTAGCTGAGGCGCTCGCGGAGGTCCTCGATGCTCTGGGCTTTCTTCGGGTTCGGGAAGCCGCAGCGCTGGAAGGTCGCGTGTATCTGGTCGTTGAGCGCGCGCCGGTCGGTGACGAGCACGAGCGTCGGGTCGTCCTCGAGGCGGCGGAGCTTCAGCGCGAGGAACAGCATCGTGAGTGACTTTCCCGACCCCTGGGTGTGCCAGACCACGCCGCCCTGGGCCTCGCGCTGGCTGCGCTTGTCGATCCGTTCGAGGGCCTTCCGGACCGCGCGGTACTGCTGGTAGCGGGCGACCATCTTGATCGTCCCGCTCTGGCGCTCCTCGAACACCGTGTAGTGGCGCAGCTGGTCGAGCAGGCGTTCGGGCTCGAACAGCGCGTACAACATCCGATACTGGTCGGGGAGGTAGCCATCGAGGTCGAACAGCTCGATGAGCTCGTCGTCCTCCAGCGGGTATGCGTCACGCCAGGGCTTGTACTGGTCCTTCGGCGTCCGGTACGTCCCCATAACCGCGCCCTCCATCCAGGTGGCGACCGAGAACTGGTTATAGCGGAAGAGCTCCTCGGCGCCCTCCGCCTCACCGTCCCGCTCGTTCTGATACCGGGTCAGCTGGTCGAGTGCCTCCGAACGGGGCTCCTTAATCTGGGGGCTCTTGCACTCGACGACGCCGAGCGGGACACCGTTGACGAACAGCACGACGTCGGGCTTGACAACCTCGACCGGGCCCGCAACCCGGAACTGGTTGAGCGCGAAGAAGTCGTTGTTCTCGGGGGTCTCGTAGTCGATATACTGGACCGTCTGGTACTGCTTGCCGTGACCCAGGTCCTGCTCGACGGAGATGTGGCGGACGAGCTTCTCGTGAATCTGCTCGTTCTCGTCCATCGTACTCGTCCCGGCAACCTGCTGTATCTCGCGGACGGCCTTGTTCAGGTTGTTCTCGTTCAGCCAAGGATTCAGGCGCCCGACGGCATCGCGGAGACGCGGTTCGAGTACGGCCGAGGACTCCGTCTCCCGAGGGTCAGTCCAGGAAGTCTGCTGCTGATCGACAACCTCCCAGCCGAGCGTCTGGAGAGCGGCGAGCGTCGGGCGTTCGGCCTCGGCGTATTCGTCGGCCATCTACCGGGCTAACGCACCTTACATTTAAAAATGATGACGGTAGCAGTGCAGAGCGCAGGTGCGAGTGAAGTACAGCCTCACGCACGGAAGGCGACGGAAGTGTGGGCGACAAGTACATCGACTGGCTCAATCATCTCAGCATCAAGACGGTCAACGTCGGCGAGAATCAGGTTGAGGCCGTCGGGCCCACCCTCGCGTACAACCCCGCCTTCGGAAACCCATATCGCGCGAAAGCACCTGCTGAGAATTCGAACGCGACACCAATGGCCAGCAGTAACTCGACTATGGCGGTATCTTCGCTGCCCCATTCAGCTGTTCCGCGACGGCCCGGTGTAGCCGCCGATATTACAAAGTCTGCCGTCGTCAATCAGTGGGGTCGACACGAACGTCGCCCGTGAGCAAATCCTGCATCAGGCCGCGTTTGAGTTCCTGAAGGTGCTCCTTGTGTCCTCGTTCGTCTACCAGTTTTTCATCGACTGATTGGAGCACACTCTTGATTCGGTTCTGGTCTTCTTTCGGTGGGACAGGGACCTTGAGATTCCGGATATCAGTCAGGCTCACCTCGGGAAAGGTACTGACACCACTTAATGCGATGATGTAATCCATAACGTAGTTGAGGTAATAATACAGGTATTCTACATCGAGCTCATCTTTACAATGGAAAGCGATAATCCCCTGGTTGGTTGCGGCGGGAGTTGTGCAGATGGCAGTCTTCCCGATACCGTAGGACCGGCTTGTGAACATTACCGACGGGGCGGGTACGATATTGACTGATGTACTCTTGAGGCCCGCCTCCGTTAGCTTCCTCCTGGAGTCTGAAATGTACTTTTCGCCCCGCTCGTACAGGTTGGACAAGTCATCCGGGGTTACCCACACAATGTCACCGCCATAATAGTCAGAATTGCTAGTTTTAGGGGTGTTTCCCTTTTCCACGTCCGCAACGTCCGATATTGTTTCTATGCTCCAGTTGACCGGAATTTCTGTTGTTCTCGCTCCTAGACGGACCTCCGTGTACTCGTTAGAAAGTCCGCTACCTACGACTAAGTCCTGCCTGAGCCCCCGCTTCAACTCCTTTGTTTCCTCGATAATTTCGTTCGTCTGCTGAATCTGCTTGTCTACAGTCGATAGTATATCGGCGATTCGGCGCTGTTCGGAAATATTAGGTAGCGGGAATCGGAAGTTCACGAAATCCTTCTGATAGAGATGAGAAATTGTAGAGCCAGCAGTTATTGTCTCGATGAAATCGTCGAAATAGAAGGATTTCAGAACGTAATACATGAATTCTGGAGCGTATTCCTCGTTAAGCGGGCGCAGAACGAAGAGCCCGTTGTTCAGCGTAGCTTCACCTGGAAGCTCATCAATGAGGGCTGTCTTCCCAATCGATCCATCCTTCGTTACTAGGAGATCCGCTTCCTCAAGCTGGATATTCGGGTCCCTCTCATACCATTCCTCGTTGACATATACGCAACGGTCCCACTGAACACGCCCATCCTCGAAGTCAGTCCCAGTCACGAGGAAGTAATCTCCTTCCTCCTGATGATCATCCTCAGTTAACCCGTGCCAACCAATTCGACCTTTAAGATACGTATTGTCACCTAACCGGGCTACCTTCCAGTCTTCGGGAATCTGCCTCGTCTTCGGGCCAAACCTTACTTGCTTGAAATCTTCTAATGGCTCCTGGCGAACGGGCTCGCTCATCGGTACTCCAACCCCTTCATATACTCTTGGAGCTCTTCGTCGGTCTTTCGCCGCTCCTCAGTCAGCTTATCTAGCTCCTGGAGTTTCTTACTCACGTCAATAGGCTCCTCTAACTCGGTCGTGTCAACGTACCGGGGAACGTTCAGGTTCCAGTCGTTCTCCTTGATTTCTTCCAGATCAACCAGTCGGCTGTGGTGAGCTTTCTCGCGCCCCTGCCTAAACGTCTCCGCAAGGTACTCCACACCCTCCTCAGTCAATTGATTCTGGTTCGAGAGTTCCTTGAACACCTGCACGTCTGATTCTCGGAGCGTCTGATCCTCGGCGTAAATGAAGTGGACCTTTCCTTCGCGCTCCTCGGGCTTGTCCTTGTTCAGAATGAGGATGCATCCCGGCGAACCAGTGTTGTAGAACAAGTTCTCTGGTAGAGCGATGACTGCCTCAACGAGATCCTCTTCCAGAATCGGCTTCCGTATCTTCTTCTCCGAACGCGAGCGGAACAGCACACCGTTGTCCATCACAACGCCCGCCTTTCCCGTCTCGTTGAGCGACGCGAGCATCAGCTGGATCCACGCCCAGTCGCCACGGTTCGACGGCGGGAGGCCGTACGGGAAGCGGTTGTACGGCTCGTTGTCCTCGACCCAATCTTTGTTCCACTCTTTCTGGTTCCACATCGGGTTCGCGATGACCCGGTCGAATACCTCCAGTTCGTCGTGCTTCGTGACGCGCTTGGGCTCTGTGATGGTGTCGCCCTTCTCGATCTGGGCGTCGTAGAGTTCGTGCAGCAGGACGTTCATCTGGCCGATGGCCCACGTGTTCAGGTTCTTCTCCTGGCCGTACAGCGAGATGTCCTCCATGTCACCGCCCTGCTCCCGGATGTGCTCGGCGGAGTAGATGAGCATCCCGCCGGAGCCACAGCACGGGTCGTAGACGCGGTGCCCGGGTTCCGGGTTGACGCACTTGACGATGAGGCGGACGACCTCCCGCGGCGTGTAGAACTCGCCACCCTTCTTTCCGGCGTCGTCGGCGAACTCGCGGATGAGGTACTCGTAGGCTCGCCCGAAGATGTCGGGGTCTTCGAGGTCGGCGTTCCGGTAGCGGTGCTTTGAGAAGTGCGAGACGAGGTCCGAGAGGAGGGAGTCCGGGAGGCGCTCCTTGTCGTTGAAGTCAACCGTCGTGAGCACACGGTCGGCGATAGGGTCGTTCTCGTCTTCGATCGCCGCGAGCGCCTTGTTCAGCGCCGCGCCAATGTCCGTCTCCTGGGCCTTGAGGTGGTCCCAGCGGGCACGCTCCGGAATCCAGAACTCCTCGTGGAGGTCACGGTCTTCACGGGCGGTCTCCTCGGGGATGCCGAGCTCCTCGGCGACTTCCTCGGTTTCCTCGTCGAAGCGGTCGTTGGCCCGCTTGAGGAACAGCAGTCCGAAGATGTAGTTCTTGTAGTCCGCCGAGTCGATGCTCCCGCGGAGCTTGTCCGCGGCCGCCCACAGATGGGTCTCGAGCGTATCGAGCGTGAGTATATCTGGTTCCGTTCCAGGCAGCTCTGCCTGGTTCCCGTCAGCCATATCTCAGGCATCACACCCTGAGGTAATAACACCAACGTAGCTCGGGTCCAGACAGGGGTTAGTTACTCTCTGAGTAAGAGCTGAACGACCGGCTTGCCTAACCGGCGGTGATGACACTTCCTCGCTGGTTCGCGCTGGCCAGCTCGCGGGCGTTATCGCTCGGAGGGACGCGGATATTGAATGACGGTCGAGCGCGCGCGGAGAATCGAAGAACGACCGTGAGGCGAAGCGCGTGGCGTCGGAAGTCTAACCACCCATACGCAGCTTGGATACCGGACGTCCGGTCTGCTACCCTTCTGAACTAGCGGCGTACTCGTCTCCGAACGTTCCGAAGTGCTGGACGAGCGTGTCCGCCGTCTCTTCCATCTCCGCGGCAGAGCTTACGTGCCTATAGAACACGGTATTCGAATCGTACGGATTCGTCGACGTATCCAACGACCAGTCGTTAGCCCGCGTTTCTTGAACGATCTTGCGGTCGATATCTTCGGACGCGTGCTTGACCTTGTATCCGAACGCGCGCAACGCGCCGTCGACATCAGATCGGTTGTATTGCGCCGGGTCCACCCAATACAGGTGTACGTTCAACATCCACGTCTGTTCCATATCCCGGGCACGTGGTCCAGCCAGCGGGTAGTTGATTCGAGAGTGCGCTAAGATCGAACCTGGGCTTCTGTTAGTGCGTGCATCCCCGTCAGAACCCGTCGCGAACAGCTGGGAGTGTTCGCTAACCATCCGCTGACCAAATCTACGTAGTGTTGCCTCGATGTCGTCCTCGAACTGCTCTATCAACTGGATAGCTTTCAGGTATCGGTCGTTCTGGAGGCCTTTTGTAAGGAAGTCGTCCGTCATGGGTGTTGTCTGGTATTGAGGTATTCGCGCTGATTGTCGAGGACGCCCGCGACCGTGATCGGCTGAACCGTGTCGACGAT